>ERZ1740070.110-NODE-110-length-56215-cov-11.602261_pt1 | contig 56215 bp, 47 predicted proteins | sample MGYA00581734_ERZ1740070 | MGnify/ENA primary metagenome ERZ1740070 (study PRJEB43018, sample SAMN04849744) | marine metagenome | isolation source: floating plastic debris | place: Pacific Ocean | collected 2008-09-01 | study: EMG produced TPA metagenomics... | reverse complement strand
GACACTTAGCGCACTCCGAATGGCCCCGTTAGGTCGGGTTCAACGGACGCTTACAAACAAGGAGATTGCACGCAACCTTGGTATCCAGGAGGTCACCGTCAAGTTGCACGTGAAGAACCTGCTGGCAAAGTTGGGCGTCTCCAACCGAACACAGGCGGCGCTGTTAGCAAAAGAGCGACATCTTTGCTGATGTAGTAACATCAGGTGGCGGCATCCCACGGACGATCTTGCAATCATGAGGAAACTCAAGGAGCCGTCTTTGGATCAAGCGCGATGGATGCTGACTGGTCAGGAGTTACATGAGCTTGGGCCGCACCAGATTTCGCAATTGCTGCCAGCGGTCGCTTTGGAGAGCTGCGCAGCACCATCGCTAACTGCGGGCCAATGGCAGCAACCCGCATGTGTTGCCAATTGCATCGCCTCGGAGCCGGGCAGCAGCATGCAGAAAGACAATGCATTGAGAAACTGTTGCTCAGACAGCCAATTGCGGTCTTCAACAACTTCCTTAGCCCGCCTTTCTGCGCGCCAGGAGCAGATCAGCGGAGAACTGAGTTCTCATAGACTTATTTTTTGCTTAGAGAGTAATGATGCGAACAGGCAGGCCGTGGCCCTGCGTCTCCGAATGATTGGAGATGGCAAAGCGCGGTTGCGTGCTCAAGCTTCAGTCTATGGTGAGAGACAAAGACATCCTAGCAGGCAGGATATCATTTAGGGCGATAAGGTGAGTGGGTATCGGTGAAGGGACGCACATATGCTGGCATGCGGCGTTCCGAGACCGGAACATCTGACGTATTCCGGTGACAAACGCACATAACCAGCAGTTCTTTTCCCATTCACAGATCATTCTGTTTGGCTGTGCAGCAGACGCGACTGATGCTATACAACCATGGAACAGGCGGCTGCCGGCAGTACCTGCCCGAAATCTGATACCGCGTCGAACTGTGACGCGATCCGCCCCGAAAGATCTGGATGGCGCGGGTCAACCATTTCCCCCATGACCATCACGCGGACCCCTTGCCCGGTCAGCGCGCTACCTTCCAGAATGGGGAGTGCATTGATTTCGTGGAAGAAGCGCAAGCGTTGCGCTTCCGGTGTCTGGCTGAAATCATCTGCTTGCAGGTGCCTTACCTAAAGAAAGTCGATGTTTTTCAACTATGGCATGGGCTATCGGTGCTTCCAAAGAATTATGAGGATAGTTGGAGGGAGTGGTTTCTTCCAACTGAGCTTGGTCAAGCGATGAGTGCACCTCCCGACTGAAAAATGAGGTGTAGCCTCATAAAGCCCGAACGTCTGCAATGCGGGCTGCAAACGCAGCATTCAAGCTTTGCGCTCAACGTCCGCCAGGGGGCCGTTCCATATCAAGCATTTCTGCTCGTTGCATCTCTTCTGATCTTTCCTGCTTGAACCCCAAGTGTCACAGCAAACAAAACTTGTATCCAAAAAGACGCCTGGGCGATCTGCTTGTCTGCTTCCTCATATCCCTTGACGCTTATTTCAACAATGAGATTTCGACCTCCTTGAAGGCGGGGGAAATTGCAAACGGAGAACGCAACGCCCTGCAAGAATTAACGAACGACGTTTCCGTTCTCTCCCAGTCAGAAACCCACGTCTGCGCTCGATTTGTGCAATGGCTTTCAAAGGAACACCCGGAACTAGCCGAGAAACTCGGTCTGTTCGTTGCGGTAGGCATTTAACGACTGCCTTGCAGGCCGCAGAGAAAGCCTTCTTTGATAGTCTGCGCGCCCTAACTGTTGCCGATATTATTGAGATAAGGCCCGGCATGTCGCGGCTATTGGCGTCGCTGAACGACTCTGTCTGATATCAGGCTTGTTCAGTGCTGAGATTGTGTGTCAGCCTGTGCAAAAGGCCAACCAGTTGCGCGAGCTCCTGTTCGGATAGACCGGTTTTGCCAATCATACACGCGGTTATGTCCGGCGATTCCTCCAGCACCTGCCGTCCAGTATCCGTCAGGAAAACCAGGACCCGCCGTTCGTCTTCCTTTTGTCGCCGCCTGACAACATGGCCCGATGTTTCCAGCCGCTTGAGCAAGGGCGTCACTGTGCTGGTCGTCATCTCAAGCCGTTCAGACACTTGCCCGACAGTCAGGCCATCGGCCTCTCCCAAGATTAGAAGGGTAATGTACTGCGGATAGGTCAGGCCGAGCGCTTTCAGAAATGGCGCATAGGTCTGATTGATGACGTGGGTCGCACTGTAAACGGCATGGCAGAACATGTCATGCACCGGAACCTGGTCGATGTCTTTTGCCATGATTTATCTCAAACAATATCGCGTGCGATATATTTGCTTGACTCGTGTGAGTATGTCAAACTACATATATATCGTTCACGATATTATCGTTCTCTATATTTATTTTGCTTACCCGAGGAGAAGATCATGACGACGCCCCAGGCCGAAACACTCATTGATGCGCTCAACACCACTTTCGGGCGCCATAGGGGATGCCGCGCCTCGCACGCCAACGGGTTGCAGGCGCGCGGACGCTTCTTACCCGCTACGCCAGCGGCTAAGGTGTCGGTGCCATATTTGCAGACCGAACACCCCGTCACGGCACGATTCTCCATCGGCGGCGGCAAGCCGGGCATCAGTGACAAAAGCCCAACCGTGCGTGGCATCGGGATGCGGATTGGAACCGGGGAAGGCTCTTGGGCATTGGCGCTGATCTCAGCCCCAGTGTTCTTTGCGAGCTCAGCCGAGCAGTTCAGTGCCTTTCTGGCGGCCCGCCAACCCGACCCTGATCTGGGCGGCCCGAACCCTGAGCGGGTCAAAGCCTTCAATGAGGCAAACCCCAACACACTTCCGCATCAACAGTACTTGGCCAGCACAGCACCCTGTCAGAGCTACACCACAGAGCGGTATCATTCCGGTCACGCCTATGGGTTTGATGGCGCACAGACTGTAGTCGGGCGCCTAGTGATGGAACCGGAACAGGGGCGCCATGGATTGTCCGAGGCTGAGATGGCTTCAACGCCTGATGATTTCCTGGCCAATGCCCTGGCCGCATCTCTTGCGGCGCGACCGGCGCGCTGGACGCTCAAAATCATCGTTGCCAACGATGCCGATGAGACCGGCGACCCAACCGAGCCTTGGCACGGCGCGCATGATGAAATCGTGCTTGGCACCATCGAGATCACAGACCTCGCGCCGGAAGACCCACACGAGGTCTTCGATCCGGTCGCGATGCCCAAGGGCGTTCACGCGCCCCAGGATTCGGTCTTTGGGCTGCGCAGCGCGGCTTATGCCGTGTCTTACGCAAGACGCCAATCCTGACCCCTTTCTCAGTCTGCCTCTCAATAAGGAGATCACCATGTTCAAAACCCACCTTGCAGTGGCGATTTGTGTCGCTTTCCTGCCCATAACTGCGCAGGCAGATGCCTTTGAGACAGCCGAAAATGCGATGCAGGCGTTCGAGGATGTCTTTGGCGTTACCACCGGAAAGCGCCGCAATCATACCAAGGGATACTGCATCACCGGCACGTTTCAGCGCGTCGACGATCAGATCCTGAACTACTCCAACAGCCCGATTTTTACCGAAGCCGCAACATTCCTTGGCCGGGTGTCGCACAAGGGCGGCAAAAGCAACCCGCCAGATGACGTCTTTGGGGATTACGGCCTCGCGTTCGAAATCGAGACCGCTTCTGGCGACTTTCATATCATGAACATGAACACGGAAGACTTCTTTCCGGTGCCCACAGCAGAAGAATTCGTTGCTCTGATGCAAGCAAAAGCGCAAGGGTCCGAAGCGGTTGCAGCATTTGCGCAAAACAGCCCAGAGTTGCGCGCCCATAAAGCCTACCATAACGCCCGAGACAAGACATTGCGCCCCTATGAAGGGGCGATATACAACAGCATCAACAGCTTCTACCTTGTGGACGACGCGGACAATCGTACTGCCGTGCGTTGGTCTTTCGTGCCCGCCGGTCAGCATGACATCGTTTTGGAGACGAACCCGAGCTTCTTCTTTGAAAACATCCAGGAGAACCTTTCACGCGGTGAGGTCGCATGGGACATGGTCATCACAATCGCCAACCCAGGCGATGACATCCTCAACCCGGCCAGCCTCTGGGAGGGAGATCACACTCAGGTCACCGCGGCAAGACTGGTGGTCGAGACCGCTTTGCGCGAAGAAGACAGCACCTGCGGTGAGATGAACTTTGATCCTCTGATTCTGAGCGACGGGTTTGAACCCACTGAAGACCCCATGCTCGAAGTACGCAGTGCTGTATATGCAATCGGCGTCAGTCGGCGGTTGTCGGAGTAGCGAAAGATCTCAAGACAAGCATTAAGACCGGCGCAGCGGGACGTCTCTTGCTGCGCCTTTCACACGCATCCGGCAGCCACAACAGATAGATTGCCTGCAAGTTCGACCCGAGCACGGATCGCCCATACGTGTCTTGGCAGCAGCGCAAGTTTCTGCCCGATAATCCGCCCCTTATTCGAGGCTCTGTGTTTCGGGGTGACTGCAGGAAGTTGGACTCTTGGCATAAGTTGCCCTCCGATCCTCCCTCCAAGCCCAATCATCAGCACCATGCTGAGCGGGCGAGTGTACAAGCAAGGCCGACGTCCCGTTTTGGTTTGGGTAAGGATACGAACAGACCCACCAGAATGAACTTCAACTGTATTTACCTCTAGACCAGAGTTTTCTACAGCGCGGATCGCCTTGGCAATCAATGCGGGTGTCGTTCTACGGTTTTGCATGGCTCGTACCCCTGAACGCAAGCGATGCAACCGGATGACGACTTTCGTTGTCATCTATTTCATAATTGAGTGAGACTTTGGACCGGCAGTCAACAGGCGGGCTGTGATCTATCATCTTCGATCAAGCAAATGAACTCTGGACCAGTCACGCTGATCATCTGGCACCCATTCCGGCCAGCGGTATTTTTCACGCAACATGTAAATGCGATTTGCGTCCTGTTGGAACGCAGAAATAGAAAGGTTCCCCCCATTTTGCCGAACTACGTTCGCAGATCGAGATGCATTGACAAGAACCATTCGGATGATCGAGTGAGCCCCGCCATGCTGTGTCTGCTCATTCCTGAATTTCTTTAACAAGATGTCTTGCATTTCGTCAAAAGGTCCAATCCCGAAGATTGGGAAGACGAGAGGTGCTACAGCGCCATCAGGTTGAAGTCTTACAATGGCCATACCTACGCCTATGTCGGGCAGATGATGCGGTTAGATCAATGGAGGCATCGACAATTCACTGGTCCTATCTACTAATGCAATGGCAGTCTTAGTCGTTACCCCACCATGTTCTATTGCATCCTGTGACATCCTATAGGCGCCGCAATTTGCGAGTTATTGACCTCATGCAGATCTGCTGAAAACCAAAAAACCACAGAGGCTATCGAGGGCAAAAGGCTGGCTTTTGTCTGTTACTTGGTTAACGCATGGATGGCACAGTCTGGGGCTCATCCACGTGAAGAGTGCTGGTCTGGAGGATATCGAATACTCTAAAAGCAGACTTCTGTGTCGATGTTTAAAAAGAGACGATCCACAAATTCGTATCACTTTCAGCAATGAACACAGATCAAAATAGCTAGCTTGCGTCATTTGCATTAACAGACTGTCCACGTACTTTTTTTTGCTCATATGCGTTTTTCTACCGCTATGCCAACAGGCGCTTAGTGAAGCGATGATGAAATTCCGTGCTCTCAGCTATTGTATCATGTGCCACGCCGAAGACTGTCTCTACCTGCTCGACCTTCGTTGAGTAATTTGACCAATCTATAAGTCGAAATTGATCTTTGACCGATTCTTCTGCGTGCCAAACTTGGATTGGAACATCAGCCACAGTCATCTCGTGTTCGCGGTAAATGAGTGTGTTTTCTATGAACACCCAGAGTTCGTATTCCTTGCTGCCGACCCAAGGACCGTCGCACGGCAATTGACCACCTTGTTTATGCACATAGCGCAAGAACTGTTGATAAACAGAGCGATCCATACGGCGGAACAATGCCTCCCATTTAGGGCGCAGTTTGCTGTGTTTGAGCCATTCAAAGACAACAGTGGCCAGCTCCTTTTCACGGGTCAGGTCGATAGTGCTGAGTTGGTTGGCCGCAAAGCTCCCATCAAGGTCACAGACATCCAGCATGCCGACAAAATCAACTTTGATATCATCTTGCAAAATGCAGGCAGTTTCATAGGCGAGGATACCGCCCCATGACCAACCCAACAAAGTGCATGAAGCTCCCGGTGTGTTTTCCTTGATGTATTTTGCATGCTGCTCAGCCATATTGCGCAGGCTTGCGCCGTTTGATCGACTATCGTTCAATGCGTAACAGTTGAACCCGCTTATAGGCCTGTGATCTTGGCCATGCGTTTTAAGGTACTGAACAAGGGGGGCATACTCCAGTGTATTGACCAACAATCGTGGAAACAGAAAGATCGGATCTCCACCGTGCCCTTCTTGCAAATTCATGACGGATACTGTGCCCTGCCCGTCGCGCTCCAAGCAAGTGGCGAGGCCCTCCACTGTGGGTTTGCTGAATATGTCTGCGACTGAAATGCTGTGACGGGGAAGTGCCTTACGTATGGCATCGACCATTTTCATTGCCTTAATTGAGTCGTTGTTTTGTTTGAAGAAGTTGGTTGTTTTGTTTGGTTTTTGTCCTGTGACGGTTTCCCAGATCTGGGCGATTTGTTCTTCGGTGGGGGTGAGTGTTTGTGTTTGGGGCGCTGGTGCTTTGCGCGGGGTGAGCCTGAGGGCGCCGGTGTCGGTTTTGCCGTTGGGGGTCTGCGGGAACTGCGCGATGATCTCGATCCGGGTGGGGATCATGTAGCCGGGTAGGTCGGCGCTGAGCCTGTCTTGTAACATGGTCTCGCTAGGGGTGGCCCCGGTAGCAGGCACCAGCCAGGCGGCCAGGATCGGGCCGCTCTCCGTCTCAACCCGGGCGACATGGGTTTGACCCACGTCTTCCATCGCGTTCAGGCGCGCCTCGATCTCGCCGGGTTCAATCCGGTAGCCGCGCAGTTTGATCTGGCGGTCAGCGCGGCCCAGGTAGTCGATCACACCGCAAGGCCGTTGGCGGACCCGGTCGCCAGTGCGGTACATCCTTGTGCCTGGCGCACCGAACGGGTCCGGCAGGAACACTTGTGCGGTCTGACCGGGCCGGTTCAGATAGCCGCGCGCCAGCCCGCCCGCCAGATAAAGCTCGCCCGGCTGCCCCGGCAGGACGGGCCGCAGTCTGGCGTCCAGAACATAGGCGCGCCGCGCGCCGACAGGCCGCCCGATTGGCGCGTTAGGCGTATCAAAGCGCGCATCGTCATCAGCAGGTTTTGTCTTCCAGATCATGGGGGAGATCACACATTCCGTTGGCCCATACCCATTGATCATCAGGTCAGGTTGCAGGGTGCGGGCGGCCAGATCAAAGCTGGCCCGTGGCATTGCTTCCCCCCCAAAGGAATACATCTGCACAGGCGGCGCTGGCGTATCTGTCGCCGCCTCGGCGATCTGGTGGAACAGTGCTGTGGGGAAGCCTGCGTTGCTGATCTGGGTGTCGGTCATGACGGCCAGCGTCTCTTGCCCGGACCACAGCGTATCGGGGCGCATCACAATCGCGCCCCCAAGCCAGAATGGCACCATCCAGCGTTCATGCGCCCCATCAAAGGCCAGCGACAGCATATGCAGTTCGCGGCAATCGGGGCCCATCTCATAGGCGGCAGCGGTCGTGGCGATATGCATGGCCAGCGGTCCATGTGCGACAGCCACACCTTTGGGGGTGCCTGTCGAGCCTGAGGTATAGATCACATAGGCCAGCTGATCGGGGTGTAACGGCACATCCGGGGTTGTGGTCTTGGACGTGGCGATCCGGGCTTGCGTCAGGGTTGGGATATCAGCCGGATCATCACTGATGATCAATGCAGCCCCGCAATCGTCCAGGATATAGGCCCGTCTGTCCGCAGGATGGGCTGGATCAAGCGGCACAAAGACCGCCCCTGCCCGCATCACCCCCAGACAGGCCGCAATCGCAGCCGGGCCCCGGGGCAGACAAACGGCGACGCGCGCCTCAGGCGGCAGCGCGTGTTGCCCGATTGCATGGGCCACCTGGTTGGCCTGCGCGTTTAACTGACCATATGATGTTTGCTGCCCTTCAAAGACAATCGCTGTGCGTGCCGGGTCTTGTGCACCGATTTGCGCAGGGACCAAAGCGGTCGCCTCTGCCTGACTGTCCGGCCAGGCGGCGGACAACCGGGCCTGATCATCACCCCGCAAAAGCGGGGCCAGATCCAGCGCCTGTGCGGGGTCGGTAACAGCCGCTTGCAACAGATCCAGATAAGCCTGCAGCCACCGCTGCGCCGTTGCTTCCATAAACAGGTCTGCATCATAGCCAAGGGCCGTCTGGATCGGACCCGTCGCTGCCTCAACCGTTTCCAGCGCCAGATCGAACTGTTGCGCCCCGGTTGACCGGGCAAAGGGCGTCACCGTTTGCCCGTCGGGCAGTGTGATCGTTTCCAGCCCGGCCGGTTGATGGGCATGCACCACATCAAACAGCGGTTTGGCTGCGGCACTTTCGTCACCGCGCAAGAGTTGCGTCAACCGGTTCAGCGCCACACCCTGATGCATCAGGGCTGCCCCGGCCTGATCCCGGACATGATCCACCAGCGCGCCAAAGCCACAGCGCGGATCAACCTCGACCCGCAGCGGTAGCGTGTTTACAAACAGCCCCACCATCTGCTGCAGCTCAGACCGGTCCCGCCCTGCAACCGGCAGCCCGATACATAGGTCATCCGTCTCGCCCAAACGGTGGAGCAGCGCCGCCCAACCTGCCATCAACACCTGCTGCAGCGTCGCGCCACGCGCACGCGCCAGATCACGCAGCTGATCAGCCAGCGAGACCGGCAGATCCAGTTCAACCCAGCCACCAGACCACGACCGTTGTGCCGGACGCGGCCTGTCGGTTGGCAGCTCCAGCGGATCAGGCGCGCGCTGATCAAACCGCGCCTGCCACCAGTCCAGGTCCGCATCCCCGGCACCGGCTGCATCCAGTGCAGCCTGCCAATACTGCACATCCACGTATCCCGGCGACAGCGGTGTGGCGTCCAGCCCCTGCCCAAGTGCGGCCAGCAAATCCGCCTGCAACAGCCCAACGGACCAACCGTCACAGATCATATGATGCAACGTCAGTAACAGCGCCTGCTTACCATCAGGTAAATGCACAAACGTCGCCCGCCACCCATGGCTGTTCAGCAGATCAATCTTGTCAGCCGCATCCTGCGTAGACAACGTCTCTAACCGGGCTGCAGCCTCATCCGGGCTCAGCCCTGCAAAATCCACCTCCCGCAGATCAACCGCCACCTGCGCCACCGGCACCACAACGGCCTCTAACCCGCCATCATCCAGCGGCGTAAACCGCAACCGCAACGCCTCTTGCCGGATCACAACATCACGCAAAGCCCCGCGCAACACATCCGCATCAACACCACCCGCAAACCGCAAACCACCCGAAATATGACAGACACCGCCAAAGCCAAAACAATCCAAAAACCAAAAATACGAACCCAATCCACGCAACAAAAATGATGAAACACCTGATATAGGTAGGGAAAGATCAGAGATCATGCGACCAGATTTTGTGAGCGCATTCAGAAAGGTTCTGCGTTTATCAACAGGTAGATTGATCAGGCGATTTGCCAGATCGACACGAACGTCGCTCATTTAGTCTTCCAGTTCATCCATAAGTGCAGAAAGGTCGCCAAAGTCATCATCTGTGGTATCCACGCCATCAAAATGTGCTGCGATCAGAGACAGGCGACGTAGTTCAAAAACTGTTTTCAATGGGATTGTCTGGCCGGTTTCCTGCTGCATTTTTGTCAACATACGCATGGCAAGAAGTGAATGACCGCCAATGGCAAAGAAGTCATCATCGGCTAGTATCTGATCGACACCTAGTAGCTCCTGCCAGATCAGCGACAATTGTTTTTCAGTCGAGGTATAGGGTCTTGACTCGCCATGTTCATCAAACAGCGGCGCTGGCATGGCTTTGCGATCAAGCGTTCCGGTCGAAGTCAATCGCAGCGTTTCAACCTGCATCAGCCACCGCGGCACCATATGATGTGCCAGATTTTCCGCCAATGCGGCGGACACATCCATCGCTGGGTCGCCTACGTAATACCCAAGCAAGTCGGGCTTACCGTTGTGATGGTGCAGTAGAACTGCGGCATCCAAAATACCGGGTATATCGCGGAGTGCTGCTTCAATAACACCCGGATCGATGGGCACGCCCCGTAGCTTTATCCGATGATCTGTAAGCCCACAGAAGCCAAGGATCCCGTCAGACTGACGACAGAGAAGGCTGCCGGTCTTACAGAAACGATAATCCTTTGTACCAGCATGTGGCAGATCGGACTTACCTAGATTGGTAGGCATGATGACATGGAGTTCACCAGGAACACCGTCAGGTACCTGTTGGCCAAGGTCGTCCAAGACCAAATGAGTGCCCAAAACAGGCACGCCTTCGGACGGGGCAAGGCGATGATGCGGCACGAAAGTCGCTGCATTTATGGTGCCATGAATACTGTGAATATTGAGACCTGCGAAATGCGCAAAGACCCTGTCAATGCCTGGGACATTGATTGCCTTGGGTTTCAAGAATACATGGCGCAAGCGACATTCTGGCGCAGTTACGTCCAACAGTGCAGGATTGAGTTTGCGAAAATCGGCATGTGTTTGGCTGAGCACCGTCACCTGCGCCTTTACAATAAAAGTGGTCGCCGCCTGCGCTGTCATGGACTGCGGCAGGAACACCAGTTCACCACCAGAAAGCAGTGCTGCAAAGACATCCCAAGCAACGAATTCAAAATCAGGCGTATGGAAAATGGCCCATGCATCATCCGGGCGGAGATCAAATTTATGCATATCCAGAAGATACATCAAATGCGCATGGGTAAGTTTCGTCCCGTTCGTTGACCCATTTGCGTAGGTTTCCGACACCACCTGTCCATTTTGCATGGCGTGTACCTGTTTGCAGGGCTTTAACCCGTCAAACGAAATCACATTAGAAAACTCTGACGGTAAGTGCCGGTCAGAGACGATGAATGTCAGGTTTGCGTTGTCCACGACATGGCGCAAACGTTGCGGGCTATCAGTTGCGTCAATCGGTACATAGGCAGCACCCGCCTTTAGGATAGCCAGCATGCCGATGACCTGGTTCATTCCATGGTCACAGGCCAGCCCAATATGAGCTTCACCTTTTGCACCCTGTGACAGAATACGGTAGGCAAGAGCGTTGGATTGATGATCCAGCTCTTGATAGGTCATCCGGGTATCGCCCTGACGCAGGGCGAATGCATCTGGTTGCTGTTTTGCTATGGCATGAAATCTATCGATCACCGTATCCGTCGGTCGTGCCATTGGTTGTGGTACAACCGGGTCAGACCCAAGCATACGCCGGATATCATAAAGCGTTTCGTCATCTGATTGGGCCAAAGCGGCCAAGGCCCGCACGAATGTGTCCTGGATCGTCTTCAGCCCGCTTTCGCCAAATGCATTTGCCGCACTGGCCAGTTTAATCGTCAGCCCATTTTGCGGCAAAACCGAGATCGTCAGCGGGTAATTCGTGCGCTCTTCTAAAGTGTAATTTTTGACGGTGATCTGATTACCATCCCCACCATTGGATAAAGCGGTATCCAACGGATAGTTCTCGAATACGAAAAGTGTGTCAAACAGCTCACCACTGCGTTGGGGGGCCTGTGCCGCAATCGCAGTCAGGGCATCGCCTTCATGCTCAAGCAGATCAAATCCTTGTCGTTGGAGTGCCTGCAGCCAATCGTTGGTGGCTTGATCTACGATGTCGCAGACAAAGGGCAACGTGCTGATATACAACCCGACGGCTGGTTGATCCGTTGACATATGATGACGTCCTGACGTCGTCGTGCCAAAGCATATGGTGCTCTCCAGCTGGAACCGGCGCAGCGTCAACGCTAAAGCCGCCTGAAACAATGTATTGACAGTCAGGCCAAGCGTACTTGCCTTTTTGCTTAACGCATCAGTTAAATCTGCGGCGACAGTGTGGGACAATGTAGCCGGAGCTACGCCAGCGCATTCAAATGCATCAGAAAGCCGCGTGGGAGTTTCAAGGTTTGCCAGTCGCTCAGCCCATTTATCCGGTTCAAAAGGCCGCGCCGCGATTGCCGCAATATGCTGTTTGAATTGATAGGCGGGAGGCAGCATCAGGTCTGCGGTTTGTGCAATGGCCAATACTTCGGACAGAAAAACCCCCAAGCTCCAACCATCCGTCAGCAGATGGTGGCAGGTCCAGATAACACAAATTGTCTTTGGACCTGTTTCCACAATCGTCAGGCGTGACAGCCCAGGCTGGGACACATCAAACCCTGCCTTGTGATCATGCAGCATCGCGTCAATGACGTCGGCTTCATTACCTTCTACTATACAAATGTCAGGCGCGGCATTTTCGTATAAGACCTGCAGGTATTCCCCGGACGTGCCAATTGCTTCAAAACCGGTGCGGAACACATCGTGTCTGGCGCAAGCCTTTACCCACGCTTGCTGGAATTCTTTTGCCGAAAGCCCATCCAGCGTGATGCGCATTTGGTTGACATAGACATCGTCATCCGGGCTCAAATCCGCATGGAACAACATACCGGCCTGCAACGGTGTTACGGGATAAATATCGGTGATCCCAGGTGCCATCTGATCAAGCGTTTCCTGGGTAATCAGCGCTAAAGAATAGTCAGAGGGGGTCGGTCGCGGTGCAGCCATTTTGCAATGGGCAACAAGGTCATGAAGCGCCTGTTCAAAATGCGCTGCCAGTTTAGCTATGGTATGCGGGTTCAGACGCTTTGATGCATATTCCCAGTCAATATGCAGCTTACCGTCCATGATGTAAGACAACAGCGTGATATCAGCCTCAATTGGGGACGCAGGTCCAGTCGACAACCCCGACCGTGACATGTCCGGTTGCAGTTGGCCCTCATCTGTTCCGCTGCGACCCAAATGGTTGAAAGCAATATGCGCGCCCGGCGCACCGGTTTCAGCACGCCATGTATTATAGTGGGTCGCGCTTTGGATGCTGCGCGCCAATGCGTCTTTGGTCTGACAAATGCAATCAGCACTATCGCCCGAAGAAACGACGACGGGCGTCACGGCGGTAAACCATCCAATAGCGCGGTTCGGTACCGGAACAGCGCCCATGCGGCCGTGACTTTCCAAGGCAACAACATTGTCCGGCAGGCCGGTCCAATCCGCTAAGGTTTGCCCCAGCGCGGCCAGCATCAAACCCTGTATGTCCACCTTGTAAGGACGTTGCCCCACCGTTTCTGCAGCCTCAGTCAGACCAGCGCCCAGAACCTGCAGATGATTGGCGAGGTCCCCTGCAGTGTTATCTGCGTCAGGAACGTCTACCGGTAGGTCTTTGATATGTTGGGTTTGCAACTCCCACTGGGCAATCTCTTTTGACAACATGGCGTGCTGTCTAAGATCAACAGCCCAAAGACTGGGTGATCCACCTGGCGTCACCGATTGCCCGGCCAGATGTTGCTGTAAATCGTCCAATATGATTTGCCATGACACGCCATCGACAATCAGATGGTGGGCAATCATGTAAAGACTGTTGTGCGTACCATGGGCCCAGATTGCGCGAAACACGTCGCCTTTTTCCAACGACAGGCTTTCATGGGCGCGAGATAGATAGGTTTGAACGTCTTGCGCGTGGCAACGCACCAATCGAAATGCGGCGGGTTCGGGTAATATTTCAGCCTGCCAACCATTTTCGGCCATCTTGAATGCTGTGCGAAAAGCCTCGTGCTGCCGCACAAGGTGTTGCAACACTGCTGAAATTTGATCCGCATCAAATTCACTTGGGACGGTGATGCAGACGTATTGGTTCCAATGATCCGGCGTTGGATCGTTTCTGTCGAAAAACCACTGCTGGATCGGCGTTAAAGCTGCAGGGCCCGTCGGGGCCTGATGGTGGGACGGGTCAACCGCTGTGGCGAGGGCTGCAATCCCTTCCAGGGTTTGCGCCTCAAAGAACTTACGCAATGCAATGTCAAAGCCTGCGCGACGCATCTGCGTCACCATTTTCATTGCCTTAATTGAGTCGTTGTTTTGTTTGAAGAAGTTGGTTGTTTTGTTTGGTTTTTGTCCTGTGACGGTTTCCCAGATCTGGGCGATTTGTTCTTCGGTGGGGGTGAGTGTTTGTGTTTGGGGCGCTGGTGCTTTGCGCGGGGTGAGCCTGAGGGCGCCGGTGTCGGTTTTGCCGTTGGGGGTCTGCGGGAACTGCGCGATGATCTCGATCCGGGTGGGGATCATGTAGCCGGGTAGGTCGGCGCTGAGCCTGTCTTGTAACATGGTCTCGCTAGGGGTGGCCCCGGTAGCAGGCACCAGCCAGGCGGCCAGGATCGGGCCGCTCTCCGTCTCAACCCGGGCGACATGGGTTTGACCCACGTCTTCCATCGCGTTCAGGCGCGCCTCGATCTCGCCGGGTTCAATCCGGTAGCCGCGCAGTTTGATCTGGCGGTCAGCGCGGCCCAGGTAGTCGATCACACCGCAAGGCCGTTGGCGGACCCGGTCGCCAGTGCGGTACATCCTTGTGCCTGGCGCACCGAACGGGTCCGGCAGGAACACTTGTGCGGTCTGACCGGGCCGGTTCAGATAGCCGCGCGCCAGCCCGCCCGCCAGATAAAGCTCGCCCGGCTGCCCCGGCAGGACGGGCCGCAGTCTGGCGTCCAGAACATAGGCGCGCCGCGCGCCGACAGGCCGCCCGATTGGCGCGTTAGGCGTATCAAAGCGCGCATCGTCATCAGCAGGTTTTGTCTTCCAGATCATGGGGGAGATCACACATTCCGTTGGCCCATACCCATTGATCATCAGGTCAGGTTGCAGGGTGCGGGCGGCCAGATCAAAGCTGGCCCGTGGCATTGCTTCCCCCCCAAAGGAATACATCTGCACAGGCGGCGCTGGCGTATCTGTCGCCGCCTCGGCGATCTGGTGGAACAGTGCTGTGGGGAAGCCTGCGTTGCTGATCTGGGTGTCGGTCATGACGGCCAGCGTCTCTTGCCCGGACCACAGCGTATCGGGGCGCATCACAATCGCGCCCCCAAGCCAGAATGGCACCATCCAGCGTTCATGCGCCCCATCAAAGGCCAGCGACAGCATATGCAGTTCGCGGCAATCGGGGCCCATCTCATAGGCGGCAGCGGTCGTGGCGATATGCATGGCCAGCGGTCCATGTGCGACAGCCACACCTTTGGGGGTGCCTGTCGAGCCTGAGGTATAGATCACATAGGCCAGCTGATCGGGGTGTAACGGCACATCCGGGGTTGTGGTCTTGGACGTGGCGATCCGGGCTTGCGTCAGGGTTGGGATATCAGCCGGATCATCACTGATGATCAATGCAGCCCCGCAATCGTCCAGGATATAGGCCCGTCTGTCCGCAGGATGGGCTGGATCAAGCGGCACAAAGACCGCCCCTGCCCGCATCACCCCCAGACAGGCCGCAATCGCAGCCGGGCCCCGGGGCAGACAAACGGCGACGCGCGCCTCAGGCGGCAGCGCGTGTTGCCCGATTGCATGGGCCACCTGGTTGGCCTGCGCGTTTAACTGACCATATGATGTTTGCTGCCCTTCAAAGACAATCGCTGTGCGTGCCGGGTCTTGTGCACCGATTTGCGCAGGGACCAAAGCGGTCGCCTCTGCCTGACTGTCCGGCCAGGCGGCGGACAACCGGGCCTGATCATCACCCCGCAAAAGCGGGGCCAGATCCAGCGCCTGTGCGGGGTCGGTAACAGCCGCTTGCAACAGATCCAGATAAGCCTGCAGCCACCGCTGCGCCGTTGCTTCCATAAACAGGTCTGCATCATAGCCAAGGGCCGTCTGGATCGGACCCGTCGCTGCCTCAACCGTTTCCAGCGCCAGATCGAACTGTTGCGCCCCGGTTGACCGGGCAAAGGGCGTCACCGTTTGCCCGTCGGGCAGTGTGATCGTTTCCAGCCCGGCCGGTTGATGGGCATGCACCACATCAAACAGCGGTTTGGCTGCGGCACTTTCGTCACCGCGCAAGAGTTGCGTCAACCGGTTCAGCGCCACACCCTGATGCATCAGGGCTGCCCCGGCCTGATCCCGGACATGATCCACCAGCGCGCCAAAGCCACAGCGCGGATCAACCTCGACCCGCAGCGGTAGCGTGTTTACAAACAGCCCCACCATCTGCTGCAGCTCAGACCGGTCCCGCCCTGCAACCGGCAGCCCGATACATAGGTCATCCGTCTCGCCCAAACGGTGGAGCAGCGCCGCCCAACCTGCCATCAACACCTGCTGCAGCGTCGCGCCACGCGCACGCGCCAGATCACGCAGCTGATCAGCCAGCGAGACCGGCAGATCCAGTTCAACCCAGCCACCAGACCACGACCGTTGTGCCGGACGCGGCCTGTCGGTTGGCAGCTCCAGCGGATCAGGCGCGCGCTGATCAAACCGCGCCTGCCACCAGTCCAGGTCCGCATCCCCGGCACCGGCTGCATCCAGTGCAGCCTGCCAATACTGCACATCCACGTATCCCGGCGACAGCGGTGTGGCGTCCAGCCCCTGCCCAAGTGCGGCCAGCAAATCCGCCTGCAACAGCCCAACGGACCAACCGTCACAGATCATATGATGCAACGTCAGTAACAGCGCCTGCTTACCATCAGGTAAATGCACAAACGTCGCCCGCCACCCATGGCTGTTCAGCAGATCAATCTTGTCAGCCGCATCCTGCGTAGACAACGTCTCTAACCGGGCTGCAGCCTCATCCGGGCTCAGCCCTGCAAAATCCACCTCCCGCAGATCAACCGCCACCTGCGCCACCGGCACCACAACGGCCTCTAACCCGCCATCATCCAGCGGCGTAAACCGCAACCGCAACGCCTCTTGCCGGATCACAACATCACGCAAAGCCCCGCGCAACACGTCCGCATCAACACCACCCGCAAACCGCAAACCACCCGAAATATGACAAACACCGCCAAAACCAAAACGATCCAAAAACCAAAAATACGAACCCAAGCCACGCAACAAAAATGATGAAACACCAGATATAGGTAGGGGTACGCGACGATCTGCATCCGCAATATGCCGCGTCATTTCCGCCAAGGTTGGATCGGCGAAAAGGACGCCAATTGGGAGCGAAACATCAAACGCTGCTTCGACCTTGGACAACAAACGCACAGCCTGAACAGATGAACCGCCATGCAAAAAGAAATTGGTGTCAGGGTCTAGGACATCTGTTCCGAGCACGTCGGACCAAAGCACCGCAAGTCTTGCTTCACCATCAGTCAGGTCACGCGCCGGAGACGTCTGTTCTGGACAAAATCGAAATTGAACAAGCTCAGGCTGGTCTTCACTCATCAGGGCTGTCTGATTGCGTTGTAATTTCCCGCTGGATGTTCTGGGTAGACTACGCGGCTTCAGCAAAATAACTTCGCTTGGGGCGTGCTGAAATGCCACCGCAAGATTGGTCGCAATTTTTTGTGCCAACAGCGACGGATCCGCGTTTTTCAAATCGACCGCAGTGAGTTCCAATGCGACGCCGTAGCCCTCTTGATCAAGCTGTCCGCTTGCATACGCAGCGACGCGCCCATTGCGCGCGACATCTTCTGTTGCTTCCAGATGTGCCTCAATATCCTGTGGGAACAGGTTTTGCCCGTCCAGAATAATCAAGTCTTTCACCCGCCCGGTGACGAACAGACTGCGATCGGAAACGAAGCCCAGATCACCCGTACGCAGCCAAGGCTTTCCATCAATTGTTCGAAAAGTTTTGGCGGTCGTTTCCGGGTTATTCCAGTAGCCCAATGCGATAGAGGGAGAGCTAACGTAAATCTCTCCTACCGCTTGGTCATCAGACCAGGTGAAGTCGGCATTGCCGATCCTGACTTCTGTCTGGATCAAAGGCCCCCCACAGCTTGCGTAGGTTGTCGCGCCATCCATTGATGTTGCTGTCTGCGGTGTCGCGTCATGCCCGATGCCAGTGACCGCAAGCGTGGCCTCGGCCAAACCATAACACGGCAGGAATGTCTCGGCCCGAAAGCCCGCCAGAGAAAACCGTTTCGTGAAACTGTCCAATGTGGTTGGTCGTACGGTTTCAGAGCCTGAGAATGCGACCCGCCATTTTGATAGATCAAGCTGCTCCAGCGTTTTGTCCCGGATGACATCCGCGCATAGACGATAAGCAAAGTCTGGTGCGCCAGACACGGTGCCGCCATGATCGCTGATCGCCTGCAACCAGCGCTCTGGCCGCATGAGAAACCGTTTGGGCGACATATTGACGGTTGTGATCCCGGCAATGATCGGCATCAGGACGTTCCCGATAAGTCCCATGTCATGATACATCGGTAGCCAGCTGATGCAGACATCTTGCGGTGTGATCGCCGCACCGGCCATCATGGCATATGCATTCGCGACGATATTGCCATGGCTGACCATCACACCCTTGGGCGCGGATGTAGACCCCGACGTATATTGCAGAAACGCAAGATCACTTGGCGCACATGCAATCGGTGTAAAATGTGCTTGGGTGTCATGGCAATCCTGTGGTGTCGCGACCGTTACATCGGTCATGGCTTGCAAGTTGGACGTTGACTGTTGGTTGGTAACGACCAACGCAGGTGCTGCATCACTGATCACAGATTGCAAGCGAGACATATGATGGCTGCGGGCAGTTTCCGGTGGAAATATCGGAACCGGGATCGCCCCGGCAGCCAATGCACCAAGAAAGGAGGTCACATAATCAGCGCCCGAGTCCAACGCGACCAAAACACGGTCACCCGGACCTACCGTGTTCCCGATCCAATTGCTGAACCGACCTACGGCGGCAAATAACTCGTCAAAGTTGAGATGTGTTTCCGCACCATCGCCACCGATAAAGACAAAAGCTGTCTTATCAGCTTGTGTTGTGGCATGTTCTGCCAGGATATCCAGCAGCAAAGCGTTTTCTTGAAGCCTAGATAGATGCGTATCTTGACGGGTCACAGCGGTATCCTTGCGATCAGTGTTGTTGAGATAGCGATGCGGGGGTCATATCGGTCCAAACTTGATCGACATGGCGCATGCAATCAGCTTCAGAACCCGCAAACCCTTCATGTTTCCAGCCATCAGGAACTGGCAGGTGATCCGGCCAAAGCGCATGTTCGTTCAGGTCGTTTACGACAACGGAAAAGCTGGGGGGGGTGCTCACTGTTTGGCCCTCGCGGTGTTTCATCTACTCACCTGTCAGAGACGGACCACCGGAAGGGAAATTTAATCCCTTTGTCAGTTATTTCTTAAATATTCCGCGTCGGGTCTCGTTTCATCTGCAGAAGGTGATCGACCTGACCCGATCATACGCAGGAGATATCAATGTCATTGGATACGGCTGGTACCATTACACGTGACGGGTCAACGATGTGCCGTGCGCGCAAAGCAAACAATGGAGTGTTTGTGAGCGATGGCACCGCAGAATGCCATCTTGCTGTGACCGATCAGAGCAACGGCATTTCAAATCTGGGGGCACCACAAGACCCCCTGTCGCTGAACGCTGTCTTGACCGCCTTCGAAGCGCTGACCAACTGGAACGCAGAAGAAACGCAGATCGTTTTGGACCGCGAACCCTGGAACACACATGCAGATGCGCTCTTGGCATCGGGGATAGCGGTAAAGCTGAATGAAACACAGTTGGGGGTTTTCCCAGAACTATTTTGGCAAGTCCCCCATTTGTGGTTGCCGGACATGCAGCCTGCTTATCCGCAATCTATGGTGCCCGGCCCCAACGGCCAACACCCGCACCGCCCACCAAAGCCAGCCGGACAGATGTATCATCGGTACATTCCATGGCTTGAACAGGTTTTTAGCCTTCGCGCGCTTGACCCAGTGCTGGACCTCGAGATCTTTCACAACTGGATGAACGATGATCGGGTGGCGGCATTCTTTGACGAAGCTGGCACAATCGCCAAGCACCAGGACTATCTGGCAAAGATGGCCGCAGACCCGCATATGATGCCTGTCCTGGGCTGCCTTGATGGCGAGCCGTTTTGTTACTTTGAACTTTACTGGGCCTGTGAAAACCGGATCGGGGCACATTATGATGCGCAGCCTTGGGATCGCGGGTGGCATGTTTTGGTTGGTGACCCGACAAAACGCGGAGCGGATTACATCACGGCGTGGTTGCCATCATTGATGCATTACATGTTTTTGACCGAACCGCGGACACAGGCGTTGGTTGGTGAACCCGCAACAAACCATACACAACAGCTGCGCAATCTGACGCGATGTGGCTTTGCGCGGATCAAGGATTTTGACTTCCCGCACAAGCGGGCGACGCTGGTTCGGCTGGAACGCGACTATTTCTTCAAGTCACGGCTTTGGGCACGCCCTGATCCCAGCGATCCGGGAAAACCACTGCAACTTTCACTTTCATCATCCAAGAAAACCGGAGCAAACGCATGACTACGACGCACGAGACTTACGATGTTCTTGGGGTCGGGTTTGGCCCTTCCAACCTGGCGCTAGCCATTGCCTTGCACGAACGTGGTATACAAGGCGCAATGCTGCCCAAAGCGAAATTCCTCGAAGCACAGAAAAGCTTTGCCTGGCATCCCAACATGCTGCTTGATGGGTCTGACATGCAGGTATCCTTCATCAAGGATCTGGTTTCGCTGCGTAATCCGTCCAGTCCCTACAGCTTTCTTAGCTACCTACACGCAAAGGGACGTCTTGAACGGTTCATCAATCGCAAAAGCTTCTATCCCAGCCGACATGAATTCAATGATTACTTTGCATGGGCAGCCAAGCAGATGGCGCATATGTCTGTCTACGATCAAAAGGTCGTGGGTGTTGAACCGGTTATGGGTGACGACGGGCAAGTCACCCTCTTGTCTGTTGTGTCAGAAAGCAGCCAAGGGCGGCAGACGACATGCCATACACGCGATCTGGTTATGGCGATTGGCGGACATCCGGTTGTCCCCGACGTGTTCGCAGACGTCGCAACGATCCCGATGGTTCACCATAGTTCGCGCTATCTGGCGGATGTAAAATCACAACTACAATCAGCGAACCAACCATTAAAAATTGCTGTTGTTGGTTCCGGACAAAGCGGGGCTGAGATTTTTTATGACTTGGTCAATGATCCACATCGACCAGAGGTCGATTTTATCTTCCGCAGTCATGCGCTTAAACCATCCGATGACAGCCCATTTGTGAACGAAATTTTCGATGTCGATTTCACCAGCTATGTCTACCAACAATCCAAACAACAACGTCATACGTTGATGGAAGAATACTCAAACACGAATTATTCAGTCGTCGATGGCGATTTGATCGAACAAATCTATGGTGTGTTCTATGAACAAGACGTCGTGAACGGAAACCACTATGCGTTGCGCCGCAGCACAACTGTTGCAGCGGCACAGCGTGCCGGCGATCAGGTGACACTCAGCCTGCGCGACACACATGGTGATAAGGTAGACGAACAATCATACGATCTGGTTGTCCTCGCGACAGGGTTCCGCAGACGGCTGGGCGAAACGATGATGTCGGACCTCAAAAGTTATGTGACAGACGCTGAAGTTGGTCGCACTTACCAGCTCAGCACCACAGATGACTTTCTACCGCGCATCTTTCTGCAGGGGTACTGCGAAGAAACGCATGGTCTGAGCGATACGTTGCTATCGGTTCTTGCCGCCCGCGTCGATGAGATCGCGGAGGACTTGCTAAAGCCATATGCGCCCAAATCTTTGGTTATGTCTGCTGCTGAGTGATGCTGATTGACAGCGATATCTGCCCGGCTTGGTATCCTGCTTGGGTGGAACGATGCGACAGCCCGCTGCAAATAATCTGTTTCCCATATGCAGGGGGCAGCGCGAATGGGTTAGCGGATTGGTCTGTCGCTTTGAAAGGCCGGGCAACTGTCTTGCCGTATGAATTGCCCGGTCACGGTGCACGCTTTTGCGAAGACTGCCGAACAGATCGCGCCGCTTTGGTGGACGAAATCGCGAATGACCTGGTCAAATTCGGTAACCGGGAACAGCGGCTTGTTTTAATGGGCCACTCAATGGGTGCGACGATTGCCTATGAGGTGGGACTTGCCCTTGGTGGAACGCTGCCATTGCTCTTGTCAGGCCGCGCAGCGCCCGGTTATGCAAAACCACTGCCCTCAGATCTGTCTGACGTAACCCTCACACGCAGAATGACCGCCCTCGGCGGAACACCGACTGAAATCATGCGATGTCAGGAAATGCTCGACGTCTTGCTGCCGATTATGCGCGCCGACTACAAACTTTTGACATCACGGGACGAGATGGCAAAGCGGTACGACGGCCCGGTTCTGGCGATGGGTGGCGATCATGATGACGCGGTGCCAACAGATGCTCTCGAAGCTTGGGTTCTGTATTGCCGATCACTCCAAATTGCGACATTTCCTGGTGGTCATTTCTTTTTTCAAACGCAGTTCGAAGATGTTGTGAGCCGCATCTCAAAGTGGTTGGAAACACTTTAGATGGACGCGCATGTCTTTTGGGCATGGGATAGGGCCGCGTTAACGGATTTGGCATCCCTGTGCACAACGGATGATTGCAGGCGGGCCGCTGCGAACGCGACGACCACGGGCCTATCGCTCCGGCTCGCGTCTTATGGCCTGCTACGGTTCGCGCTGATCCAACACTATCCAGCAGCCGGAGAGTCTATCGTTTCACGACATTCAAGTGGACAACCATATCTGCCCGACTGGCCGGATATATCGGTATCGCTTTCACATACATCGATTGGCGTGGCGGTCGCTGTATCCCAAAGAAGCAAGGTCGGGGTTGATATAGAAGCAGACCAAGATCCTTCAACTTGGCATGATGTTGGGAAGTTCATCACGCCTGATACGCACCATGATGCACAAAGTCTTCTAAGACTATGGACAGCTTCTGAAGCTTGCGCAAAATCTCATGGTCTCGGCCTACCAGCCGTCGCAGCCGTGCATGTCCCATTCGACCCATCCGATAACAGAACCCAAACTGTGACATGGAACGGTCTGGCGCAGCGCGATGTCAGCGTTAGGGCAATCCAGAGTGGTGCGTTGGCTTATGCAGTGTCCGCAGGTGCTGCGGTGACAGTGACAGAACTGCGCGAAAGCATGATCAAATGCAGCACTCCGGCAATCACCGCGGTAACTACACCCGACAATGCGATGGCCCACAAAAGCCCTGACAATCCCCAGACCAGCGGTAGCAGCAAGATCAGCGGCACCATCACATAGCCATTTGGAGCCAATGCAACGACTGCTGAAAACAGCGCACGATCTGTTGCGCGGAACCCGGACAAAAGTGGGATATAAGCACAGCTGCCAATGATGAAAACCGCAAAGTAAGGGAACATTGTGGCGGCTGCCTGTTGCATTGCAGGGGCCGGGATCATGATTGGGAAAAGAAAACGCCCTCCGGCTACGACAAGGCAGGTTAGAATAACGCCAGTCCCTACCGACAATGCCAAGGTAAGATGTATCAGGTGATTGGCGCGTAGCGGTTTGCAATGACCATGCGCATGGCTAATGGCCGCTTGTGCACCAAGCGCTAGCCCTTGCACCGGAATCATAATCAACGTTGCAAGACGCAAATCAAAAGCAAGCGCTGCGACGTGAACATCACCAGCCAATCGCGCCATGCCACTTAAAAGGACAACGAACGAAAACGCCATCAGGAGATTGACCACCACAACAGGTGGTGCAAATCGAACCAAATTTCTAATATGCGCAGACGCCACAGATCCGGCAAATGGATATAGACCCAGCGTGCCTTTGCGAAACCAGACTATATAGATACAGCACGCAAGGAGTTGCCCAGCGACAGTGGCAAGTGCAGCTCCTGTCACGCCCCATCCGAAGCCAAAGATAAAGATCGGGTCGAGAACTATGTTCAGCCCAAAGCAAGCAAGAAGCGTCTGCATTGAACGCCTGCTATTGCCCGACCCCAGCGCCACGTAATCCGCGATAATCTGAAAGGTCATGATCGGCAGGCCCCACAGCAGGACGGTGATGTACAGTTTTGCAATCGGGAAGGTTTCGGTCGATGCTCCAAAAACCGGCAGGATGACGTCGACATATGAACCAATCCCGAGCCCAATCACCACCGAAAGGGCAATTGCCAAGATGATCGCCGTTAGTGCCACGCTTTGCGCCCCAGACGTATCATTACGACCTAACCTGCGTCCGATTTCACCGGAGATCGCAACGCCAATCCCGGCTGTTGTTGCGGTCATGAGAATAATGACAGGAAAAGCGATACCAACCCCGGCCATTGCGATTGGTGACAACCGTGTGATCCATAGTGCATCAATAAGTTGATTGATGGCATTCGCAGAAAGCCCCAGAATCGCGGGCGCACCAATGCGCAATATCAGTCGCAAAAGTCTGGGGTCAGACAAATTCGTTGCCTGTTGTTTGGGCATGAGGCAATCCGTCGCGGGCAGCAGTTGTAGTCGTCTACTATTAGACGCATGAAACGCTGGCATATTTATGCGGTCGGCCCTTTACCGCTCAATTTCTATTTTAGGTTGTCTTGAAGGCGTCACGAATTGGCGCTACTTCAAATCGCTAGCAACTGATCGCAAACAAATGTTTGCGACGGTAGCCAACCCCTCATTCTCATTAAAAGCCGGTGCCCTTTGCGTCGGCCCTATTGGGCTGGAAGCTATGACCTTACAACACACCACCACAAGACGCGAACTACTTGAAGAGTTGATGTCGCATCGAAAAATTCATCTGTGTCATGCGATTAAAGTTGTTGGCTCCATTGAAGCTGCAGAGGATGTTTTACAGAACACCGCCATAAAGTGCTTATCGTCAAAAGACATTCAACGCCCTGAAAAGATGCGTAGTTATGTATCCAAGATGGTTCGAAACGCAGCACTTGATTATGTTCGAAAACACCGAAATGAGATCGCGGAACCCTTCGACGAAGAACATATGCTTGCAAAGGCCGGGGTTGATGAACGATGTGGTCAGGCTGTGCTGGAAAACAAACAACTGTTAGCTGAAATTGTCACAGCCATTTCACAGTTTCCACGGCGCAAGAGAGATGCTTTTATCCGACATCGTGTTGCGGGTGTACCGCAAAATCAGATCGCAAACGACCTGTCTGTGTCCTGCACGTTAGTGAATTTTATGATCAAAGAAGTCGATACATCTTGCCGGGATATACAGGCTTAGGTTGTTCAGATGCGATAGTTTCAAACACCGCCCGCACATTACTTGACAAAAATACTTGGGCTTAATATCCGCTACACCGACGCTGTGGCGTCATGACAGCAAGCTCAAAGCAGCCAGCCAAATCCCATCTATGTCTATTGCCTTGCAATCCTCTTTGCACGGCTTCCAAACGCATTGCATCGCCTCTCTGGCGACAGCAGGAGATACGCCTTGCTCTATCGAAAATACTTGCTCAGTGTGGGTCATGTTGCCTTGACCGTAAGCCTAGTGGCGAATGCCGCACACGCGCAAACCACTGACGAAATCATCGTTTTGGACCCCATCATTGTTGAGGGTGCTGACGATGACGCACTGCTTGAGAGTTTTGATGGTTACACTGCAGAAGGCAGCAGTACTGCCACGCGCATCCCCACAGATCTGCGGACAACACCACGTTCTGTTACGGTGATTGGGCAACAACAGCTGGAAGATCAAGGCGTACGGACGCTAGATCAGGCATTGTCCTATGGTGCGGGTGTCACCGCCCAGACATTTGGGCTTGATGGGCGCTATGACGTATTTGCGCTGCGTGGTTTTCAGTCGAACACGTCGTCAATCTATCGCGATGGCTTGCCGCTGCGCAGTTATCAGTTTGCGGCATGGCGGGTTGAGCCATTTATGCTTGACCGTATCGATGTGGTGCGCGGCCCAACGGCTGATCTTTACGGCTCAAATGAACCGGGCGGTGTCGTCAATGCTGTCACAAAAAGACCGGAGTTCGAAGACAGCGGTGAAGTCGCAGCCCGCGCCTTTGACCAGGGCGGGGGCGAAATTGGTTTAGATTTCACCGGACCACTATCAAATGATGTTGCCTATCGCGCCATTGGTGTATTCAATCAATCAGGCACCGTTTTTGATGAGGTTGATCAGGGCCGCATCCTGTTTGCGCCATCCGTGACATGGCGACCAAGCGATCAGGCGAAGCTGACGGTTTTTGGACAATATCAGAAGGATGAGGTGCCCGACAGCTACGCGCTTGTTCCAGCATTTGGATCAATTTTCGACAATCCACTGGGCCAATTTGACAATGATTTCTACACAGGCGACGAGGACTTCAACACGATCGAAACAGAGCAATCCTACCTAGGATATGAGCTGGAACAATCACTTGGATCAAATCTAAAATGGTTGTCACGCGCACGCATTGCGCAAAATGATTGGACGAATGATACATCATTCCCCGGCGCATTTGTCTCACAAGGTGGGGTTGATCCTGCGGCCGTCGATGGCGCCCTGCAAATCCAATTTGAGGTTGAAGAAGAAACTGATCAACTCAGTTTTGACAACTCGCTTCAGACAGAACTGACATTCGGCGACACCGCAGTCACCTTGGTTGGGGGGGTCGATTACTATCAAGCGGATATCACCTCAGAACAGCTTTCGACGCTCATTGGTTTGCGGGATTTGGACACAGGTGCATTGATACCTGTCACTGTACTTCTCGGAACGCCGGGTGAACCAGCCACGCTCATTGAGGTGGATCAAGAGATCAGACAAACGGGCATGTATGCCACCGCTTTGGCAGAAATTGGCAGCAATGTCGTTCTTAACGGCGGCGTGCGGTACGACTTCATTGATATTTCGGGGACTAACATTTTGTCTTCTGACGCTTTGGGTACTGGGGTGTTCACGCCATCTGAGACATCTTTAGACAACGAGCAGGAGTTTACATCCGCTAGCATCGGTTCTTCCTACAACTTCCAGAATGGCGCCACGATCTACGGCAATGCAGCGCGGTCGTTCAATTTGCCACCAAGCGGGGCTGATGAGGATGGCAATACACTGGATGTCGAAGAATCTTTGGCATTCGAGATCGGGGCACGTTTCCAGCCTGTTGGTACAGGGTCCCTATTCAGCGTTGCTGCCTTTGACATCAACAAGCAAAACGTAGCTCAAGCGTCAACAAGTACACTGGGAGCTACTGAACAGATTGGTGAAGTTGAATCGCAGGGCGTTGAGCTATCTGCATCGCACGCCTTTACAAATGGCATATCGGTTCTGGGAAGCTACACCTACACAGACACCACGATCACACAAGACGCTGCCAACGAAGGAAACATGCTCGCTCTTATTCCAGAGCATGCGGCCACAGCCTGGGTAAACTATGCCTTCCAAGATGATACGTTCGAGGGCTTGCGCATAGGCGCAGGCGCACGTTTTGTAGGCGAGCGTTTCTCAGACAATGAAAACACCGCTGATTTCGAAGTGCCGGATCTTGTCGTTTTTGACGCATCCGCGTCATATCAGTTTGGCGATTGGAACGCCTCACTTGCGATCCAGAACATCGCTGATGAAGTTGAAGTCACGTATTGCGATGCAGGTTTGGCACAGGTCGCCGCTACGGTCCCCGGAGCGACTGGTCGTTGCGCCTACAGCGCCGGTCGTTCTGCAACACTTAGCCTAACCCGCACCTTCTAACTGACAAACGAAGTGTTTCGAGAAGACTGCCACATCAGTTTTCCTCGAAACACCGACATCAGCCAAGGTCGACATTGACCACAGCAACACGTTGGACACACCTTATGTTTCGTCACACGTTACAACAGCTTGCGATCTTCAGCGCCTTTGCGTCGGGGCCATGTCTGGCAGACGGATATCCTGTCGATATATCGCATCAATTCGGTACGGCGCGGATTGCAGAAAAGCCGGTCCGGATCGTCTCGCTTAGCTTCATAGGTCACGACTTTTTACTGGCGCTGGATGAAATACCCGTTGCTTTACGCAGATGGTACGGCACGGACCCATACGGTGTCTGGCCATGGGGGCACGACGCTTTGGGTGATGCCACGCCCACCGTTTTTTATGGTGAGATCGACGTAGAGGCGGTTGCGGCGCTACGACCCGATCTGATCGTCGGGCAATGGTCGGGCATGACCGCGCGCGACTACGCGTTGTTGTCACAGATTGCGCCCACAATTGCCCCCGCATCCGGGACCGGGGACTATGGCATGTCATGGCAGGACATGCTGCGGGTTTTGGCCACGGCCACAGATACCACATCCAAGGCCGTTGAAATTATCGACCGTATCGAGACCCGTTTTGCCGATCTGCGGACGCAGAACCCGGCATGGCAGGGGGCAAGCGCCGTGATGGTTTGGGCCGGGCAAGTGGGTGCCTATACCGAACATGACATCCGCGGGCATTTTTTGGAAAACCTCGGCTTTGTCACTCCGGATGCAGTGAATGAAATGGGCAGCATTGATCGCACCTATGTCTTCATGTCGCCAGAGGACCTGAGCCCAATCGATACTGATGTGCTGATCTGGCTTGATGCGGGTGGGTCCGCTGCCGGACTGAACGATCTGCCGCTGAGGCCACTGATGCGTGCCCATCGCGAGGGGCGCGAGGTCTATGCCGGTCCGCTGCTTTCTGCGGCCTTGTCACATTCCAGTCCGCTCAGCCTTGACTATGCGCTTGATCAATTGGTGCCTTTGATTGAAGCCGCCGCAGATGGGGATCCTGCCACTGTCGTGCCAACCTCGGATGCTGCGGGCATCTTGCAGCCCGATGCGGAGGGTTGAGATGCACACGCAGACCAAACCAATAGCTATCGTGAACGTCATGGATAACCGGCTTTTTGCGTTGGGGTTAGTGGTGCTCGGGCTTGCGTTACTATCGGTACTTGCCTTGCGCTTTGGTCTGCGCAGCATGGGGTTTACCGACATTTGGGCCAGCTTTGTCGCTTTCGATCCGCTGAATGCCAGCCATATCGTTGTCCAGGAAATTCGTCTGCCGCGTCTGGTCGCGGCCGTGCTGGCCGGTGCGTCTTTGGGAATGGCGGGCGCATTGATGCAAGGGATGACCCGAAATCCGTTGGCGGACCCAGGCTTGTTGGGCGTCAATGCGGGCGCATCGCTTGGCGTTGTGATTTGCATCATGCTGCTTGGGGTCACGAACCCTGCAAGCTTTATCTGGGTCGCTTTGGGCGGTGGGTTTCTCGCCTCGCTGATTGTTTTCTTCCTAGGTGGCGCAGGTCGGGGCAGTCCCGCACGTCTGATCCTTGCAGGTGCTGCTGTTAGCGCGCTTTTTTTGGCTATCAGCCGTGGTTTGCTGCTGATAAGCCAACAAACATTAGACGTCTATCGGTTTTGGGTGCTGGGCGGTTTTGACGGGGCGCAGTTCAGCACGATCATTGCGCTCGCGCCCTTCTTTGGGATTGGCGCGTTGCTTGCGGGTTTGGCGACATTTTCGCTGAACGCACTGATCCTGGGTCAAGACACGGCCAAAGGGTTAGGCATACGTGTTGGCCTGGCACAGTTACTGGTTGGACTGGCCATCGTGGTTCTCTGCGCGGCAACGGTCGCAATGGCGGGGCCAATCGCCTTTGTTGGCCTGATCGTACCACATCTGGCGCGGTGGATTGCGGGACCAGATATGCGCTGGATGGTTGGCTTTTCAGCCTGTCTTGGAGCCTGTTTGTTGGTCGCGGCAGACTTGCTAGGGCGACTGGCGATTTTTGGCGGCAATATGCAGGCAGGCGTCATGGCGGCACTGATTGGCGGACCCGTTCTGATCTGGCTGGTACGCCGTCATGGGGTGCACAAACTATGATGACCCAAGGATCCCTGCGCATAGGTCGCTTTTCAGTCCTTTTGCATCGGCGCGGCATAGTCGTTGCAGGTGTGCTGCTGGCATTAGTTTTTGCCATCGCCATCCTTGCTGTGCAGCTTGGGCGCTATCCAATGGCTCTGCCACAGATACTGGCAACTTTATCTGGCGGCGGTGATGCAATCGCGGAAATGATTGTTCTAGATAACCGGTTGCCCCGGATTTTGACGGCGATTGGCGCTGGTGCCGCCTTTGGGTTTGCTGGCGCGATGTTCCAGACCATGCTGCGCAACCCGCTCGCTTCGCCTGATGTGATCGGGTTCAGCGCCGGTGCCAGCTGTGGCGCGCTTATGGGGATGATGGCATTTGGCAGCACCTTTGTCCTGCCAGGTGCACTGATTGGCGGACTGCTGACGGCCTTTGCCGTACTGGCATTGTCCTGGCATCGCGGCATACAGCCATATCGACTGATCCTGATTGGGATTGGGGCAAGCCTGACACTGTCTGCTCTGGCCGATTTGATGATGTCGCGCCTTGATATGCTGACCGCAGCAGAGATGGCAAAATGGCTTGTTGGCACATTGAACGCGCGCAACTGGACTGATGTCATCATGATCTGGATCGGGCTGTTGATACTGGCGCCCATCGCACTGTGGCTGCAATTTGCGCTGTCGCGCTTGGCCATGGAGGACGACATTGCGACCGGGCTTGGCGTGGCGTTGTCACCTGCACGGCTGGCGGTGACGGTAACAGGGGTGGTTCTGGTCGCCCTTGCGGTGAGTGTTGTAGGCCCGCTGCCCTTTGTGGCCTTCATTTCCGGCCCGATTGCCCGGCGCTTGGTGAAAGGCGCGCGGCCCGCTTTGTTGGCTGCAGCAACTGTCGGCGCGCTGATCACATTGCTGGCGGATACCGCCGCGCGCGCCATGCCCGTTGTGCAACTGCCTGCTGGCGTCTTCACAGCTGTGATCGGCGCACCGGTGCTGATGTGGCTGCTTGTCGTGCAATTTAACAAAGGAAAAATCTGATGGTCGAACCTGCACGATTGCGTGCCGAGGCCCTGAATGTTGGCTTCAATAGGGTGCCGGTTCTGCGAGAACTTTCTTTTGACGTACCAGACGGCAAAACCACAGTGATCGTTGGTCCCAATGCCTGCGGTAAATCAACTTTGCTGCGCAGTCTGGCGCGGTTGGAACGCGTGGGTGCCGGCACCGTCATTTTGGATGGTAAGTCCATTCAAAAACAATCCAGCAAATCAGTCGCCAAGCGGTTGGCTATCTTGCCGCAAACACCAACAGCGCCAGAAGGGCTGCGCGTCAAAGACCTGGTTGCGCGCGGGCGTACACCGCATCAATCGCCTTTGCGCCAATGGTCCGTTGATGATGCACGTGCCATCGAACAAGCCTTACATATGACCGGGCTGACAGACAGTGCCAATCGCGCGCTGGACACGCTCTCTGGCGGGCAGCGCCAACGCGCCTGGATTGCCATGGCGCTTGCCCAGAACACAGATATCCTGCTGCTTGATGAGCCAACGACCTATTTGGATCTGACCCATCAGATTGAACTGCTGACACTGGTGCAAAAGCTGAACCAGGAAACCGGCCGGACGGTTGCCATGGTCTTGCATGACATCAACCTTGCCGCCCGGTTTGCCGATCAGATTGTCGCGCTCAAAGATGGCAAGGTACGCCATCAGGGTACGCCGGATCAGGTTGTGACAGCCGACATCATGCAAGACATCTTCGATCTGCCCTGCACCGTGATCCGCAGCCCGGTGCATGATCATCCTCTCGTCATTCCTGCGTAAAGGAGCCTACAAATGACAATTGCCCCCAAGTTTGATCTACAAAGCGAAGCTGATCTGACCGAGATTTCTTTTGCTGCGATGCGCATGGCGATGCGGCACGAAGCGCAAGTGCATGAATTGCCGCTGCTGACCGACACTGATGATGAGGTGACCTGCGGCACCCCATTTGGCAATTTTGGCATTCATACCCAGCCAGCGGGCATCAAAATCAAGGTGACAGCCGCACGCCCCGACTGGTTGTTTATGCTGAAGGAAAGTCTTGTTGAACATCTGGTGCATTTTGTACCAGACGCTGTCGAAAACCTGCGCTGGTCTGACGGGGATGAAGGCGGTGGTTTGCCGCCCAACTTTCAGTTCGCCAGCGTTCAAGCGATCCAAAAAATCGGCACATCGTTCATGCGGGTTAAGCTCAAGGCGGCAAATCTAGGCAGCTATGACAACGATTCCATCCACTTTCGCATCATCCTGCAGCCCGCTGGACAGACAGAGCCGGTCTGGCCGCATGCTGGCGCCAATGGGGCAACGGTCTGGCCCAAGGGCGATCAAGCCCTGCACAAACCTGTCTATACGGCCCGTTGGATTGATCAGACGGCCGGTTTGATTGATGTCGATATCTTTATTCACGAAGGAGGTCGTGCGTCCGATTGGGTGCGGGCCTTGTCTGCTGGGGACACAACCGCAATTGTCGGCCCCGGCGGCGGTGGGATCCCACTGACCGACCGGATCAATCTATATGGCGATGAAACCGCATTTCCGGCGATCGCGCGCATCCTTGCATCGCTGCCTGCCGACAGCACAGGGCGGGTTGTTTTGGAAGCAGAAAGCGGGGCCGCATGCGCCTATCCAATCGAAGCACCACCAGGCATCACGGTGTCCTGGATTACACGTGGGGCAGAACCAACACTGACTGACATCGCTTTGGCTGACCATGCCGCAATGCCAGATCATTTTCTTTGGTTCGCGGGTGAAAAATCGCAGGTGCAACCTGTGCAAAAGACGCTAAAGGCGGCCGGTGTCACATCAGCCACCAGCCATGTGGCGACCTATTGGAGCAAAGACTGATGCGCTGCTCCCTAAAGAAAGCGGCTTTGGCGTTGTGTATGGCAACGCCTCTGGCAGCACAGGATAACAGCCCGGTCCAACCTGCTGCCCCAGTACAACCAACGGCCCCAACGGATGTTGATACGGTTCCAACGGCCCCGGTGTTATCTGATGCGCCACCTGCATCACCCAATGCTGTTTCGTCGGACCTGCCCGCAAGTGATCTTACTACTGTGGCCGGAGAGGCAGGTGTCCAAGCTCTTGTGTTCCTACAAGATGGCGGTCCGACGATATGGGCGATCGCCGCGCTTTCCGTGATCACAGTAACACTCATTCTATGGAAAATTTGGCGTTTGGCGCTGATTGGTGCGTGGTCACGCGGCAAGGCAAGCCGCGCAGTCGACCATTTTGTAGCGGGCCATATCGATGTGGCCGAGAAAACCGTCGCAGGGCGAATGGGTATTCGGTCCAAAGTGACCCATGCAGCAATCGGGGCCGTTCTTGCGATGCCCGAAGACAAAGCCCGCGAAGAAACCACGCGCGTTGCCAAGAAAGAACTGGCCAATGCCGGGACAGGCCTGCGCGCGCTTGAGCTGATCGCCACGATTGCACCTTTGTTGGGACTGCTTGGTACGGTGCTTGGGATGATCGCGGCCTTTCAGGCATTGCAAGAGGCAGGAAACAACGCCGACCCGGCCCTGCTTGCCGGCGGTATTTGGGAGGCGTTGTTGACGACTGCGGCGGGCATGGCCGTGGCTATCCCTGCATCTGTCGCGCTGACATGGTTTGAGGCCGTGATTGACCGCATTCGGCGAGATATCGAAGACAATGCCGCACGGATTTTCCTTAGCCCCGCACCGGCTAAGCTGCAAATGGCCGCAGAATAAAATGGAGTTTGCGCCCGCAACCCGGCCAAGGCGCAAGCCAAGCCTGACACCCATGATCGACGTGGTGTTTCTGCTATTGGTGTTTTTCATGCTGGCGTCCCGGTTTGGGGCAGATGCGGTTCTGACGCTCCCACTGGCGGCTGGTGGTGGCGAATATACCGGTCCGCCACGTCTGGTGGATATCGGCGAAAGCGGCGTTCTTCTGAATGGTGTTGCGGTGCGGGAAAACCGGCTTGCGGCACAGCTAGACGCGATGATGCAATCCTCTGCGGATACCGTTATCTTGCGCGGCCAACAAGGTACCAGCATCCAAAGAGTGATCGATATCACCGAAATCCTGCGTCAGGCGGGACTGACATCGCTGGTTCTGGTCGAGTAGCGCATGGACCTGTCTGATCCACCACGCAAACCCCGCACTGAATCGATCGTGCCGATGATCAACGTGGTTTTTCTCTTGTTGATCTTTTTTCTGATGACATCGCAAATCACCACACCTGATCCGTTTGAGATCGACACACCCATCGCCAGCCAGGATCAGGAAGCGACGGCCGATCCGGTGCTCTATGTCGATGCATCAGGCAGATTACATTTTGACGGCGCTGAGGATGACGCTGCGATCACAGCGCTTAGTTCAGTGTCGGACACAGTTGAAACGTTGATGGTCAAAGCAGACGCAAACCTAAGCGCCAGCATACTTGCCGCCACGCTCGCGCGTTTGACACAGGTCGGTTTTGCCACTGTCGAACTTGTCGTAGCGGCCCCATGAAACGAATGATTGAAATCACGGCCTTCGCAGGCATGGCACTGGCCTTGCACGTCGCGGCGTTTGCAGTCGCAGAGCCGCGCGGATCACAAAGTGCAGGTGCTGCGGGTCAGACCCTCGTTTCATTGGCCGGGGCCTCGGCGCAAACGATCGCAATGGTCGAAGATTGGGACCGCCCGCCGCAAGTTGAAGAGCCAGAAGTACTAGATTTGCCGATGCCGTCGCAACCAGCAGATACTTTGCCATCACTTGCAACACCCGATGCGCCTGTTGTTCCGCAACCACTGCCACAAATGCTTCCACAGCCGCGTAACCAAGAAACCGCAGCGCCCGCCATTGATACCCAGCCCGCTGTGCCCCCGCAGCGATACGCGCCAACTGTGTCGTACCGTCCGCAAGCCCGCCCAACCCAGCAGCTACAGCCCGCCCGCGATGAACAACGCGCTGCGGGATCGGGAGGCGGCAATCAGGCCGGGCAATCAACTACATCTGCTGTAAGCACCCTGTCGAGTGGGCAGATCGCAGAACTTCAGGCTGTTTGGGGTGCACAAATCCGCTCACAAATCGAAAGTAGAAAACGCTATCCCGCCGGCACGCGCGGATCCGGACAGGTTGTTGTGACACTGACGATCTCAAACGCAGGGCAATTGATAGCGGTTGCGATAGGACAATCATCGGGAGTAGCAAGTTTTGACCAAGCAGCGCTTCGCGCCGTGTCCAGCGCCGGACGCTTTCCCGCGGCACCTGCGGAGTTGTCGGCGTCCAACTTCCGCTTTTCGTTACCACTATCGTTTTCCCGCTAATTCGTCCTGTCTAACGACAACACGATGACACTAGACTATGCTCCAAATTGCCAAATTCACCAATTGCTGCATTTTATCAACAGGGGAGTGATGCAGAAACCATGGTCCAATTAGACTTCGGTAGACCCAATTCTAAGGACCTGTACCACCTTGGCTGAAAAGTTATTAAGCACAGGTTTTTCTAATTATTCTGTCAGATGAGCTTAACGTAGTTAAGTCATGTATTTGTTGGCGGAAGCTTATTCGTTTCACGAAGGCCAGCTCGTGCGGATCATTTTCAAGTGAAGTCTGAATGGGCGTAGCGCCATTGGCAAAACAAAAAATTTCTGCAGCATCTCCAACAACAACAACCTGATCAGCAAGTCAGTCAAAATATGATGACCTTAACTACAACGGGGCACAAATAATCACTGAGGACTGGACTACGACAAGGACAACGAAGAGCCTCGTCGAGAAGATCGTCACAGATATCAAGCGCGCTGCACGCAAGCCTTAATCATCCGAAGAGAAGATCAGGATCGTGCTGGATGATCGTATTCTCATCTGGGAGGCTGACCGACCTAAATGATCGCCCTTCACGTCATGCAACTTTGACCCAAACGTCTAGCATTTTCGACCCAGAAACCTATGGACCGCAAGTCGCATCTGCAACTGTGAAGGCGATGGCGGCAGCCGTTTATGGCAGGCGCATCTCGTCACCTTTTTTGTATAGTCATCCGTCGTAGCCAATCTCTCAACGAGTCAAAACTTGCTTCGATAGACCGACCGCTCTGAATGAATTTTCGGCATTACCTTAGCCTTTTGGCTAACACCAAGTTCAGTCCCATCGCCATCAGCAGAAACACCGCCCCGGCCATCCACGCGATAGATGTGGTGTATATGTCGGCGACGGCTCCTGCCATGACCAGTCCCATTGCACCCCCCAATTGCTGTATGAGGGATCGCAGCGACAGCATGGTTGACCTCTGATGATCGTCAACGCAGCTATGTAGAATGCTGCTGGCGGGCGTCTCGCTTGCTCCAAGGATGATGGAATAAACAAGAAAGACGATAACAAATCCCACGATGCTCCCCTGCATTGCCAGGGCGACCTGAACCACCGCAAGACCTGCGAAAATTGCCGCAAGTGTCACAGCGTGGCGACGCCTGAATAACGGGCTGATATGGGCGGACAGCGATGCACCAAAGGCGATTGAGAAAAAGTAGCCCGCGGTCAAAGCACCGATGGCGGTGTTCGCATAGCCTTCGTCCAACATGGGTTTTGCATATGTCGGCCAGATCACCTCGACCGGATTTGTCGCCATCAAAAACAACGCGAGAGCCGCCAGAAGCATTGAAAGCGTGGGATGTTTCAGCGCCAGAACACTGGCCTCGGCAATCACCGACGGAACTTTGGCGAACCCCTGTTTAAGCGCGTTGGCAGTCAGCGGACGCGGTTCCTCGGCAATGGCAAACAGGGTGTAGATCAACACGCCGAGCATCACGGCGAAGCTCGCTGCGTAGGAAATATCATAGACACTGATCCCGTACTCCATGCCTATTGCGCCAAATGCGTCGGGCAGGAGACCTCCCAAAATGGCGCCAACAGCCAGGCCCATGGCATTGGCCCATTGCGCCTTCGCAAGAGCGGGTTGGACATCCACATTTGGCGCGGCGGCTTTGAACGTTTCGACAAACCATGCATCGAGTGTGCCAGAGCGAAGGGCACGTCCGAACCCGATGAAAGCGAAGGAAAGAGCCAAGATACTAAAGTCGCTCGATGAAAGAAAAAGCGCGAGCGAAATCAAACTGGCGACGACCGCCGCGAGGAATACCGGTTTGCGCCCAATGTTGTCGGCCAGGCCACCGAACGGAAGTTCCATCGCCATGGTTGTGAGTGAGTAGACCCCGAACAGAAGCGAGATCTGAAACAGGTCCATGCCGCGATCCATCAGCGCGAGCGCAACGACGGCCACCGTGAGACCCATGGCAAAACGGTCAAGGAATTGGTGTATTTGAAACACCCGAATGTGCCGTCGCGCTGTTTCCGTCAGTGCCTGGAAAGAGAACTCGATTTCCGTTGCCATAACCGAAGCATCTGTCTTTGCGCACCGGTTCGCAATGGCTTACCGACATTGGTCCATTCCCCCTGAAGTCGAGCCACTGAGTTGTTCGGGATCTATCCTAGTGAAGGATAGACTATCCTTGAGCGGAACCAGGCCAATCGGCACTGATCACTGGACTTCGTGTCTGACGCGTTTGAAGATGGTCAAAGGTTCCGCGTGCTATGCGTCGCGGGTGGCTGCACGCGCGAGGCGTTGGCGACTGTAGTAAATCGTTCCCTGTCGGGTGTCCGTATAACCCGTGAACTGGATGATGGGTTGATCGGTAGGCGCGGCCAGCCCGATATGACCGCTAGCGAAGATGGAACGGAAATGACTTCTCATGCCGTTCTCCGATAGTTCCAGCATACTGGTATCTGCTGGCACTACATTGACCCCGGCAAATGAGCTGGCGAAGCGGTTTCGTAGCCTATTTGCCAGAACCGGAGGCGAAGACATTATCGCCAATGGATAGTTCAGAGAGGCAAGCAGAGACGTTTGCGACAATTGCCAACGTCCAACTCACCCAAAGATCGCGAGTCCGTCTCTATCCGGATCCCGCTCGCGACATGGACCTCCGCTAATGTGCGATCATGACATGACGAACCGCTGTGTAGTCCTCTAGCGCATACATCGACATGTCTTTGCCGTAACCGGATTGCTTCAATCCGCCATGAGGCATTTCATTCACCAACATGAAATGTGTGTTTACCCACGTGCAGCCATATTGCAGTGCGGCCGATGCCTCCAAGGCCTTGCTGATGTCACCGGTCCACACTGAAGACGCAAGACCATAGGGGCTATCATTGGCCCAGTCGATCACCGGATCATCGTCAGTAAAACGCGTGACCGAAACCACTGGACCAAAAACTTCGCGTTGGACGATTTCGTCATGCTGCTGCGCACCAGCGATTACCGTTGGTTCATAATAAAAGCCTGCGCCATCAACAGCGCTGCCGCCTGTGACCACGTCTATATGTCCATGCTCTGATGCGCGTTCGACAAAACTGGCCACGCGGTCGCGCTGGCGCGGCGAGATCAGCGGCGGGATCTCGTTCAGAGTATCATCGGCGTTGTTGTAGACGATACTGGCGGCGGCGGCGCTGAGATCAGCCACGAAGTTGTCGTAAACGCTGGCATGTGCGTAAATTCGGCACGCAGCGGTGCAATCCTGCCCGGCATTGTAGTATCCGAAGGCCTTCAAACCGTCGATCGCGCGCGCGAGGTCAGCATCACCATAAACAATCACCGGGGCTTTACCGCCAAGTTCCAGGTGCGTGCGTTTGACACCCTTGGAAGCTGCCATCAGTACCTTTTTCCCTGTGGCGACGTCACCAGTGATCGAAATCATATCGACCCCCTGATGGTTCACCAGCGTATTACCGACCGAGCCGCCTTGTCCTGTGATCACATTCACGACGCCTTCCGGCAGAATCCCAGCGAGTATTTTGGCAAAGGCCAATGCTGTCAGTGGCGTTTGCTCCGAGGGCTTCATTACAACCGTATTGCCACCGGCCAAGGCAGGTGCCAGTTTCCAGGCCATCATCATGATCGGGTAGTTCCAAGGCGAGATCGATGCGACAACCCCTATTGGATCACGCCGGATCATAGAGGTGTGGCCTTCCATATAACTGCCCGCCAAGGGGCCGTGCATATTCCGTACCGCACCTGCGAAATAGCGAAAGCAATCGGCGACCGCTGGGATTTCTTCGTTCTTGACCTCATTGATTGGTTTGCCACAGTTAAGCGCCTCCAAGGCAGCAAGGTTATCAAGGTCTGCTTCAACCGCATCAGCGATTTGCAAAAGCAACGCTGACCGCTCTCCAGGCGTCGTTTTTGCCCAGCCTGGAAACGCCGCACGGGCAGCAGCCACCGCCCGGTCAATCTGATCCGGATTCGCCTCGGGCATTTTCAGGATCGTCTCGCCGGAGCGCGGGTTTAACACCTTCTCCTCTGTCTCTGTTCCCGCTTCAAAGGCGCTTCCGATCAACATGTTGGTTTCCATGAGGTCTCTCCCTAGTCGTAAGTTATTTGCCTTGCCCGGCGACCGTCTCGGTTCCGCGGGTCAGGTAGTAAGCGCCGAGGATCGGCAGGAATGTCACTAACACCACAACCATCGCAACGACGTTGGTTACGGGACGCTGTCGCGGCCGGACGAGTTCTTCGAGCATCCAGATAGGCAGCGTTTGCTGCTGGCCTGCCGTGAAGGTGGTCACGATCACCTCGTCGAAGCTCAGCGCAAAGGCCAGCATCCCCCCTGCCAGAATCGCAGTGGCCATGTTGGGCATGATGACAAAGCGCAAGGTCTGCCAATAGGTCGCGCCAAGGTCCATCGACGCTTCAATCAGGCTCGACGATGTCCGCCGGAATCGCGCGACCGCATTGTTGTAAACCACAACGATGCAAAAAGTCGCGTGACCCAGAATGATCGTCCAGGTGCTGAACGGGATATCGGCGATGTTGAACGCGGATCGCAGCGAGATGCCCGTGATGATGCCGGGCAAGGCGATGGGCAGGATCACCAGCAACGAGATCGTCTCGCGCCCGAAAAACTTCGACCGCGCCACCGCCGCTGCACACAGCGTTCCCAGCACAATCGCAATCACAGTCGAAACACAGGCGACCCGCAACGACAGGCCAAGTGCCTGCCAGACGTCGGGGCGGTTCCACGTGACCTCAAACCATTGCAGCGTGTAGCCGGGGGGCGGCCATTGGTAGGATTTGTCTTCTGTTGTGAAGGCATAGACGAAGATCAAGAGGATCGGCACATGAAGGAACAAAAGCCCACCGATGGCTGCGATCTTCAGTCCGAGGGGCGCTTTAGAGTGCATCAAAAGCCCCCGCGCGTTTTGCCAGAGTCAGGTAGATGCCCATCACCACAATCGGGACAACCGCAAAGGCCGCGGCCAGCGGGATGTTCCCTGCTGTTCCTTGAAACTGATAGACCGCTTGTCCGATCATTCGTGCCGAGGTGCCGACGATCTGCGGAATAATATAATCGCCCATGGTCAGGCTGAAGGTGAAGATTGACCCCGCAATGATCCCAGGCAATGCCAGCGGCAGGATGACATGGCGCAGCGTTTGACCAGGCCGTGCGCCAAGATCGCCAGAGGCTTCGAGCATCGAGGGCGGCACCCGTTCCAGCGCAGCTTGGATCGGCAAGATCATGAACGGCAACCAGACGTAAAGGAACACAAGGAACGTCCCTGTCCAGCTGACTGACAGAGAATTGCCTCCAATGCCCGGAATCGAGAGATAAGCGTCCAGAACCCACGACAGGTGCAGTGTTTCAAATAGCCAGTTCAGAATGCCTTCTTTGGCCAGAATAAGCTTCCAAGAGTAGACTTTCACCAGATAGGAGGACCATAGCGGCAGCATAACGCCAAGATAGAATACCGCCTTCCATTTTCCGGTCGCGTAGCGGGCGGCATAGTAGGCTATAGGAAATGCAACAATCGCTGCCCCAACCGTAACAGCGCTTGCCATGGCGATAGTGCGCAAAAGGATGTCAAAGTTTGAGGCACGGAACAGCTCGCCATAGGTCTTGAGCGTAAATTCATAGTTGATGAGGCCCGAAAACTCATCAATCGAAAAGAAACTTTGGGCCAGTAAAGCAAAAAGCGAGCCAAGGTAGACAATCCCCAACCACAGTAGCGGTGGTGTCACCAGCAACAAAAGCAGCAAGTTTGGCCGTCGCCAAAGCATATCAGAGAGTGGGGAGCGAGGCGCTTCAGCCATCTGTGCTGTCCATGATATGCAGTGCACCAGCGGGCCAGCCAAGTTTCACTGTTTCACCCATGACAGGCACCACGCCGCTTTTGGGGACTAGTACCTTGATGATTTGCCCATTGCACATGACCTCAATTCTGATGGCCGAACCAAGGAACGCATGGCTTTCAACCACGCCTTGCAAAGGGCCGTCAGAAAAGGTGATTGCCTCGGGACGCAGACTGGCCGAGGCGCGTTTGCCGATGATCGCCTCGACCATGTCAGCAGGCAGAATGTTCGACGCCCCAACAAAATCCGCGACAAACGGGGTTTGCGGTCGGTCATAGACCTCTTCCGGGCTACCGACTTGTTGAATGCGCCCGTCGTTGAAGACAGCCACACGGTCCGCCATTGACAAAGCTTCGCCCTGATCATGGGTCACAAAGACAAATGCGATGCCAAGGCGGCGTTGCAGCGTCTTAAGCTCGCCCTGCATCTGTTCGCGCAGCTTCAAATCCAACGCGCCCAAGGGTTCGTCCAACAAGAGTACTTTGGGCTGCATGACCAAAGCACGTGCCAAGGCGACGCGCTGTCGCTGGCCACCAGACAGGGCAGAGGGCTTCCGGTCACCAAACCCGTCCAAAGCTACCAACGCCAGGGCCTCATCGGCGGCGGTGCGGCGCGGTGCCTTCGCATCGCCGCGCACCATCAGCCCATACGCCACATTGTCGCGTACGTTCAGATGTGGAAACAGCGCATAATCTTGGAACACGGTGTTGACCGGCCGGCGATAGGGCGGCGCTGAAGTTGCGTCTTGACCAAAGATCGAGATCGTTCCGCGCGTCGGCTGCTCAAACCCGGCAATAAGCCGCAAGCATGTGGTCTTGCCCGATCCAGAGGGGCCAAGAAGGGCAAAAAACTCTCCCGACCCGATTTCAAGATCCACCCCATCCACCGCACGGACATCACCAAAGTGGCGCGAGACGCCTGAAAATGTGATTGCTGCTACCATATCCTGCCTGAAAGCCTGCGCAGCGGGATCGCCGCTGCGCGAGGAAAAGGAGTTGTTACCGTCCACCGATCACACCGATGTAGTCAGAGACCCACCGGTAGTAGGGCACACATTCCCCCTGGCTTTCGCATTGCGTCACAGGCGTGGTCCAGAACCGCACCTGTTCGAAGTTGTCGAACCCGTTGGCCGTGCAGCCTTCGGCGGTCTGCATGCCGCGCCCATCGGTGCAGGCCGCTGGCACTGCCGGGTTGGCCCCGAACCAGACAGACAAATCAGACATCAGATTCGAAGACAGCGTATGTTCCATCCACATATAAGCGCAGTTGGGGTTTGCGCTGTCGGCGTGCATCATCGTGGTGTCAGCCCAACCGGTTACACCTTCCTCTGGGAATACGCTCGCGATCGGCGCACCGTCGCCTTGCAACAGGTTCCGCTGGAATGGCCACGATCCAGAGGCAGCCATGCCTTCATTCTTAAAATCGTCGATCTGAATGAAAGCATCATGCCAGTAGCGGCTCACCAGCGTGCGCTGCACGCGCAAAAGGTCAAGAGCGGCGTCATATTGATCCTGGTTAAGCTCGTAAGGGCTTTCGATCCCCAGCTCTGGCTGATGTGTCATCAGATATAGCGCAGCATCAGCGATATGGATTGGCCCGTCATACGCCTGCACCCGGCCTTCATTGGATTCTCCATCGGGCAGGGTTGTTGGTTCGAAAACGACATTCCAAGAGGTGGGTGGGCTGTCGCCAAAAACCGCGGTGTTGTACATCAAAATGTTTGGTCCCCACATATAGGGCGTGCCGTAGTTCTTGCCATCAACGTAGTGCCAGGGTGCTTGCTTCAGGCGGTCATCTATCGTGTCCCAACTAGGGATCAGCGCCGTGTTTACCGGCTGGACCCGGTTACCAGCGACCATCCGCAACGAGGCATCGCCCGAGGCGGTCACCAGATCAAAGCCGCCTTCATTCATTAGCGCGACCATCTCGTCAGAGGTGTTTGCAGTCTTGACGTTCACCATGCAGCCGGTTGCTTCTTCGAAGCCCGTGACCCAGTCGAACTCGGCCATTGTTTCGCCGCGTTCGATATAGCCGGGCCAAGCGACGATGTTCAGCTGACCCTCACCATCACCAAGTTCGGTCACCATATCAGCCGCCAGCGGCTGCGCGATCAATGCGGCCACCACCCCAAAGGCGGCCGTTGAATTCAACATGCGCGTCATTTGCAGACTCCCTGTTTTTGTTGTGGGAAAACCATGTCCGAGCGCTATGAATTTGGCAAATTCAATTTTCCGCAAGGTAAATTCGGTATTTCCGATATCTTAGCGCAAGCGGGGTGCGTGAAAACTCTGCGCGACGGAAAGGAACGACTTCGTGACATGCGGAACCTTTGCGCCCCGTCGCCAGACCAGTCCGACTTGGATAACCGGCAGTTGTGTCGACACGTCGCGGCTCTCGATTCTGTCGCCTTCCAGCGACCAAGGGCGATAGACAAGGTCTGGCAAGAAAGACACGCCGGCACCGCTCGCAACTAATGAGCGCACCGCCTCGACCGAGCGCGTGCGAAAGGCAACCCGCGGCTTGACCGAAAAGCTGGAGTGCAGCCGCGCCGCTTCCTCCTGCATTTCGTCTACATCAAGCGCAATTTGCGGTTCACCTGCAAGATCGTCGAGCGAAATTGTCTCCAGCGCTGACAAAGGATGACCAAGCGGCAACCATAGTCGATAAGGCGAGACAGCAAGCAGTTCGGAATGCAGTGCAGCCTCGTTCCGCAGACGGTCAATCAGCATCACCGCCACATCAAGCTCTCCGCCGATCAGCAGGTGTTCTAGATACTCTGGACTGTCTTCAAGCGCGCTCACTTCAATCTCTGGTTGGGCGCGGCGAAAGCGGGATAGAAGGTCGGAAAGAACGTAGCCAGACGTCAGCGACGTCACACCAATATTCAGCTGGCCTACGATACTGCTATGTTCACCCGCAAGGCTCAATTCAGCGTTGGAGATTTCCGCAAGGATCGATTTGGCATGGCGGATGAAGACATGCCCATGATGGGTCATCTCTACCCCGCGCCTTCTTCGCTCAAATAGTTTGAGCCCCAGATACGCCTCGAGATCTTTCACGGCCTCGGTCAACGTACTTTGCGAAATCGCGAGCTCCGTCGCCGCTCGGCTGAACGAGCCATGCTCAGCAACGCCAACAAAGTATTTCGCCTGTTTGAGTGTAAAGGACATCGTCCGGCTTTTGTTTACGCGATTGCGCTTAGGCGTAACCACAGATCTGCTGCGAAGCAACAATTCTGCAATCTGTGCTTACGACGACCACTGGATCACACACGGCATTTTCGACTTGGGCCGCACCACGCCGATCAAGTGCAGCCCATTGCCGCCATTGCCCATGGCCAGCCTATGCAGTGGTCGCAGCATGTATTTCGGGCAGCCGAAGAAGGCGTTATGCCAACACTTCTTGCAAAACGACCTGAACGTTGCTGCGGCGAACCACAGCATTTTCACTCACTTTTGCTGGTAACTTCGAAATTCAGCTTAGATCGCGCAACAGGGCGACATGATGATCACTCCGCTGCCATTGTGGCGTTTCGCGCGCCGGTTTCTCCGTACCCCTTGGGCACCGGAAGATCAGGCAAGGCTGCAGCCCGTTTATGAAGGGCGCGGCCAATGACAACACGGCTGATCTCGGTTGTCCCGTCCACGATCCGCAGCATTTGCGCAAGGCGCGACAGGCGGTCCAGGCCGTAGGGTTGCAGCAAGCCCATACCGCCCAAAACCTGCGTACAGATATTTGCGGCCTTCACTGCAGCATCGGGCACAAAGCGTTTTGCATGAGCGGCCATCAAAGGCCCTTCAGCTGTGCCCAAAGCCTCTGCTGCTTTGCGATATAGCAGCTTGGAAACCTCAAGATCAGTTGCCACCTCGCCCAACATCCACTGAATACCATCGAGGTCCAGGTTCTTGCCACCAAACATCTTGCGGTTCTTGGAGTAAGACAGCGCGGTATCAAGCGCCGCCTGCATCAACCCACAGCATCCGGAGGCGATAGAGACTCGGGCAATGTCAATTGCCATCAGCGAGCCCTGCAGGCCTTGGCCAATCGGAAGGATGATGTTGTCCTCACTGACAACTACTTCATCGAGGTACATCTCAGACATTGGTAAGAAGTTGTAGGATGGCGTATCGTAAAGGGGTCCGAAGCTGATGCCAGGTGCGTCCGCCGGAATTGCGATCATGGCCATGTCTTTGTGCCCGGGGGCATCACTGGTTTTCACGACAGTGAAGTAAATGTCGGCCTCATTTGCGAGACTAACCCATGCTTTGGCTCCACTGATTGTCCAGGTACCGTCGTCGTTGATCACAGCGCGGGTGTACATTTTCATTGGGTCTGAACCGGATTGCGGCTCTGTCAATGCAAAGTTCGCAAGTTTGCGCCCCGATGTCAGATCGTGGGCCCATTGCTCTTTAAAGGCATCAGTGCCGTATCCGCAGCCAGCATAGGTGCAGATATTGTGCATCGACAAGGCAAAAGCGTAAGCCCCATCGCCCAAGCCAAGCTGTTCATAAACCTGAATACCTTCTGCCAAGGGCAAGCCTTGCCCGCCCCACTCTTCAGGTGCGTAAAGCCCCGTCAAACCCATCACGCCCGCTTTGTCAGAAGCCGCGCGCGGCCAAGCCTTACCTACGTTCCAGCTGTCCACGTTGGGGACGATCACATCATGTGCGTGGTCGCGGGCCGCAGCGAGAATAGCTTCCAGTTTATCTGACATGGGGTAATCCTTTGATCTGCGTGCACTTCTCCGATCCCGCCAATTTCTCCGACCGAAGGAACGCCATTAATTTGTGATTTCCTTTATTTAGCAGCGTCGAGAGGCCCGCTCCATGACACACACTGACAGCCACTTGTCCAAAAGTGACAAACTCTCAAGAGCTGTCATAAACGTCGCCGATAAGAACTGGGGGTTGCGCCCGTCCAGCGGTGAAACGCCTTGTGAAAACTCGCGGCCGAGGAATACCCGACATCTTGCGCAATCGCCTCAATACTGGCGTCGCCCACCTGCAAACGCCGAATTGCGATGTCGCGGCGCAACGCATCCTTGATTGCTTGAAAAGACGTCCCGTCGGCCTCGAGCCTGCGGATCAATGTGCGCGGCGTCACATGAAGCGCGCATGCTGCTGCATCAAGATGCGCCTCTTCCCATGTCGACTGCTCCAGATAGGACCTGACCCGCAGTGATTGTGTATGCTCTTGCGACCGCGTGAAGATCCAGTCACGAGGTGCATTTTCCAAGAAACGGTCAAGGTCGCGCGTATTACGGATTTGAACCGGGCCAAGGGTTTTTGTGTCGAAATGGATCGCGGTTGAGGGGGCAGAAAACCGCACTGGCGCAGGAAAGATGACAGCATAGTCTTGCGCGAAAGACGGGCGCGCAAATGCGAAATCGACAGCTTTGACATCAATTTCCCGCCGCGCCAGCCAGGACATTATTCCATGGGCAAGTTTGAGGATCAGCATATGACCGAACCGTTGCGTGTCGTCTTTTGTCTGCGGAATGAGGCAAAGCGCCTGCGTCTCAACATGATCGACCAATGCGAACTGGTGATCGTCAAGCAACAAGTTCCAAAACGTCGAATAGCGATAAAGTGCCGAGGACAACGACGTCGCTTCGCGAACCGACGTGAGCAAGTGTTGCAAAGCACGCGGACGGATAGGCCGTGACCAAAGCCCCATCATTTCATCGCCGGTTTCAACAGCAGCCATTTGGTAAAGGCGCACGATCTGATCCAGCGTTACGCGGACCGGCGGTGCGTCATCACCGACTGGCAAATCGGCTCGTTCCAGCAATGAGGTATAGTGATCATCGGCGCAAAGCAGCCTGAGTGCGACCAGCCAATCATGAATGAATTGGCTTGAGACTGTCGAAAAAGGTGCTGATGCTGATTTGCTCATGTGGTGGTGAAGCTATCAACGAAAACCGTCAGCTAGAAGCCACCAATACAAACCTTGCCCTTATCGGTCGAAGTCATCGTGGCGCGCAAAGGGACCGGCGGGCAAGATCAATCATTCATCACTGACCGATCGTGTTCTACGATGTGTGTCTTTTTTCATCTGACGTTCATGTCTCTGAAATGGTTCGTGTCATGTGTCAGCGCCAAAATAATAAGCTTTGAGGCATAGGATATGTATTTGAGTAAGCTTGAAAGACCATCGAGAGACTATGGGCAACAAAGAAAGTTCGGGCGGGTTCACCGCATCGGGGTGGTTCTGCTTGCGTCAATAACGTTCGCTTTCAGTCCTGCGAGCGAAGTGTCTGCCCAAACAGCAAGTTTTCGTTCTGTCGACACAAATCGTGACGGTGTTCTGGATCTGGAAGAACTTGAAGTGGCTTTCGGCCAAGCAGGTGCGCGCAGACTTCTTTCGACGGTAGATCGAAACAATGACGGTCGCATTACCATCCCTGAACTTCGTGCAACAAATGATGACGACGAACGGTCACAAACCGGCCGAAATAATGATCGCGATGATGATGACACGGACGACGACAGGAATGATGACGACGATGACAACGATGACGATGATGATGATGATGATGATGATGATGATGATGATGATGATGACTAGACAGGTTTGCAAAGCCGGTCGTTCGGCACGGTCAATCTCACATCAATTGTTCGGTGAGCAGTTCATCTCCCGTTCACCTGAATGAATGCTCGGCCTTCATCCGGTTTTGAAAGTGTTCTCACAAGCTGCAGGCACAATGATTGCATCGAAACGCCTTAACGGAGCAACACAATGACCTTACTCACCAATCTGCCCTCATCAATGTGCGACGTCGCAAAATGGGCCTTCACGACGCGTCGTGTCGACCGTTCCGATGTCTGTGGCATGTGCGCAGACATGTCACGCGCCAAAGCTGGAGATCTGATCCTCTGCGAGATTGCAGAAATTGGCCATCACAAGAAAATTCAGCTCGCCGAACGGCGGGTTTCAGTCAGCTATCCCGGTGATCTTGTCGTCCTTTGCCTTGGTGACCGCTATGCACCGGATCAGTTCCTTGCAAGCGCTATCATTGACGACGATCTGATTGATCTTGTTGCCGGTGGCGGCGTGGCCGGACGTGTCGACGCCGCGCATATCAGAATGGATGAACCAACCCGGTTGAAGCCTTTGGGGCTTTTAACACGAGAGAACGGTCAGGTCTTGAATGTCGCCGACTACACCCTGCGGACCCTGCCCGCGAATGAGCAGGTAACAGTGATCGGCGTATTCGGCGCGTCCATGAATTCGGGCAAGACGACAGCTGCATCAAGCCTTGCCCATGGCCTTATCAAGGCTGGGTATGCAGTAGCTGGCGTGAAAGCCACGGGTACCGGGGCGTTTGGTGACTTTAACAGCTTTGAAGATGGCGGTGCCCCGGCGCTGGACTTTACAGATGTTGGAATGGCAACAACCTACCGTATGCCGCTTGATCGGATTGAGCAGGGCTTCGATACGCTGGTAGCCACTGCCGCGTCCAGAGGCGCGGAAGTGGTTGTCGTCGAGATAGCCGACGGTGTGTTTCAGCAGGAAACAAGAGCCATCTTGAAATCATCGCGGATCAGAGACCGCTTGGACGGTATTCTTTTCGCCGCGCCTGATGCACTAAGTGCATTGGGGGGCGTGACAGTGTTGGAAAGGGATGGGCTCAGCCCATTTGCGATTTCGGGCATGGTGAGTTGCTCACCCATGGCGGCGGCCGAAGCGGCTGCAATCACATCCTGCCCCATTCTGTCGCGAGAAGACCTATGGTCGACAGAGAAAATCGAGGCCCATGTCGTTCCACTTATGCGCGACAAACCGGTAGATGTAGCCGCATGACCGCTGTCCCCAAATTAGCAACGGAGGAACGCGTCAAAGACGCGGTCCTCATTATTTCTTGCGGAATTGCTCAGGCTGCCGCCCTTGCAATGGCAGCATTTGCGACCCGCGATGCGTTTGCAGCCCTGCATGCCGGGAGCCGGTTGGCAAACTTGACCATTATCGAACTGGCACTGTCAGGTCTGGTGGCAGCTGCTTGTCTTTTTCTATCCCGACGCCGCGCTGAAGCATTAGGTCAGAGCTACGCAAACTCTCTTCGCAAGGTACTCTATGCCCAGATTGCAAAACTGCCGAAGTTGCGACACGAAGAGCGCCGGGTCGGTGCCCTATCATTGCGGTTTGTCGGTGACTTGTCCGCCGCAAGGCTTTGGTTCGGCCGCGGTCTACCAGAAGTTTTGACCGCTATCGTGGTGCTACCAAGCGCCATCGCAATTCTCTGGGCACTCGACCCAAACCTGGCTTGGACTGGCCTTGTACCACTTGCTATCGCAGTGTCAGTCATGGGGCTGCTTTCATGGCATCTTGAACGTCGCCATCGCCAACTCAGAAAGCGTCGCGCAAGCATTGCCATTTCGATGATTGAGCGGATCGCAATCGCCCCAGAGCTGGATCTTATGGGACGCACTAACAAAGAACTGCGTGCATTGGACAATCGCGGTAAGGCGCTAAAAGAATCTGCAGTCAAACGGCGGGGGCGCACTGCTGGTTTGCAGGCAATCCTGCAAGCGGGGGTTGCATTTTCCGGTTTGTCGTTGCTGTGGTTTGCGAACGCACAAGCCACAGCTCCTGCAACAGTTGCTGCATCATTATCGGTGCTGGCGCTTGTCGCACTGCCACTGCAGTCACTGGCAAGCGCATGGGATCAATACTGCGCCTGGCGGATCGCTCGCGAGAAAGCCCAGAACCTGCTGAATGAACGTCCTATTTCGCGACGCGGTGGATCCAAGCGGGCACCGGTCTCAGTCGAGGTGACCGGCATTCAAGATGGCAATCCAGTTATGTTTCGTGCCGCGCGTGGTAGCGTAAGCAGATTAGAAGGTCCAAACGCGCCAGCGTTGGCGCGGTGCATCTCGGGGTTGGACCAACCCTCGGATATTCAGGTGCTATACGACGGTAAGGCGACCATGCATCCGCACGTGGCACATATCGGCTCTGTTCATGTTGGTCTGCAGGGAAGCTTGCGGCGATCGGCCACGATGATGTGCAGGGCACGTCCGTCAGATGCTAGGATTGAGCATGTGCTGGGCGAATTCGGTCTGACATCATTTCTTGATCATCCAAGGGGGTTGGATCAACGTGTCTTTGAAGGCGGGAAAGGTCTTTCAGCGGAACAAACATTGCGCATCGACCTCGCTCGTGCGGTACTCGGCAAGGTTGACCTTGTCGTAATCTTTTCTCTTCGCTGGAAGACCGATCCAGATCAGCATGGCTTGCTGAAGGTCTTGCAAAGCTTGACACCGGCCACTGTGGTACTGGCTGATGTCTCCAACAAAGCTCACCTCTCCAAGGCACTCTGATATGCGCTCATCTGCACTTTTTGGGATTTATACGCTGGTCATTGTTGGCCTGGTAGGCGGGCTTGCCGTCCTGACACTTTATAGCCTTGAGAAATCACGGTGGTGGGATGCAAGAACGCAGCTCGCGCAGGAATCGCACGCCCTTCACCTTAAGTTGGAGGCGAACTTGTATCGCCTTTTCAAGCAACACGGCGATGCACTGCTTATAGGCGACCGGGACGGCGGAGCCGGTGAAGCGGAGCTGCGTGCCAGGATCGATGAAAATCTGGACGATATTCGCAGTGTCATTGCCCGCGAAATCCAGTTGGTTGGCGATGAAGAGATCGAAGAGCTTCAGCTGCTTGATGAGATTGAAGGTGACATTCGATCGGTTAACGCTGCGATCGCAACGCTGACGTCCTCCGGTGAGCCGATAGAGACGTTCATTCAGATCGAACGACTTGCCGCACTGCTGGATGGTGACATTGATGATGAGCTTGATCGCAAGATCAACGCGGCTCTCGAGGAAGAAATTGAAGAGGTTCAGGAGGTTTTGGAAGAGGCCGCAGCCTTCCGCAACTGGAACAAGAGGCTCGTTTACATCATCTTGCTTGTGGCCGCCGCAACATTTCTAGTGGCACTTCTGTCCTTCAGCAGTCAGATACGCCAACCGATCATCCGTTTACAAAATGGGGTCAATCGATTGCGTGACGCTGACTATTCCGAGCCGGTGTATCTGGGAGGCAGTCGCGAGTTCCGGGATTTGGGGACGGTTTTGAACCAAATGGCTGAACAACTGGCGGATCGGGAACTTAGCCGTGAAGAGCAAAAAAGGCACCTCGAAGAGACGGTGGTTGCGCGAACGTCCGAATTGCAAAGTTTGGTGGACAAGCTTGAGATCGGTGAAGAAAACCGCAAGCAACTTATGGCCGATATTAGTCATGAACTTCGAACACCGCTGGCGATTATCCTTGGCGAAGCAGATGTGACCTTGCGAACCGCTGGAGCATTAAGCGATGACGTATCGGATGCACTTGCTCGCATACGCGACTCTGCCAAACACACGAACCAGATTGTTGATGATATGCTTACTGTCGCGCGTTACGAGGCCGGCCAGCTTCGGCTTGATCGAAAGGATGTTGACCTTCGGCAAGTGATCCAAGGTGCGGTATCCATGTTTCCCGGAAAGGTGAATGTCGCGACACCCAAAACTGCTGTGCCGGCGCAAGTCGACGAGGTGCGTCTACGCCAGGCGGTTCTCGCGTTACTGCAGAATTCACGGCGCTATGGTGGCCCCGAAATAACCGTAGAACTGAGTGAGAACGCAAGTGCACATGTCATCGCAATTGAGGATGACGGGCCCGGTTTAAGCCCGAATGAGAAGTCGCAGGCATTCGAACGCTTCTTTCGTGGCTCGAATGCATCTGGTCAGGGTGTCGAAGGGAGCGGGCTCGGTCTTCCTGTTGTTAAGTCGATTGTGGAGGCGCACGGAGGAACTGTTGAACTTCTGGACGGCGAAATGACTGGCTTGCGTGTTGTGATTGAATTGCCAAGGGAGCCGCGCAGAAAATGAACATCCTGCTTGTGGAAGATGAAGCGCGGGTAGCGGATTTTGTCCGTAGGGGGCTCTCAGCGGAGGGTTGGTCTGTCGATCATGCGGCCGACGGCGAAGATGCGCTCGAACTGGCAGCGACGAATTCGTATGACGTCATTCTTTTGGATCTGATGCTACCCGGAATTCAAGGGCAAGACGTCTGTCGCAAGCTGCGTGCGCGCAAAACAAACACACCCATTCTGATGCTCACCGCGCTTGATAGCCCGGAAGAAAAGGTTACTGGATTACGCATCGGTGCTGACGACTACCTGCCAAAACCATTTGACTTTGACGAACTGATAGCCCGCGTGGAAGCGCTGCATCGACGTGCAAATGGATATGCCCAAGACGTTAACGACACCATCATTTCAAGTGGTGCTCTGACATTCGATAGAAACTCATTGCAAGTTACGATCGATGATACAGAGATCGAACTATCAAAAAAGGAACGGGATCTGCTTTTGCTGTTCCTGACAAATCTGGGCCGCGTCCTATCACGCGAACGTATTCTCAATGCGGTGTGGGGCCTGAACGCCGACCCGCTTACGAACGTCGTTGATGTTTATGTTGGGCGATTGCGCCGAAAGATCGGCACCGAGGGTAAACGCATCGTCACCTTGCGCCATGTTGGTTATCGGATGAACTGACTTGGCGACGTTCGCTGGCAGGCTTTCGGTAACAAAGCAGCTTAGGCGAACCAAGCTTTTGGGTGCAATCACCTGCTTTACCAGGCACGCTCACCGTGCAGCATTGAGTAGTTTTCTGCACCGGCTTTTGAGCCTCTAGACGAGCCAAGCCATACAGCGCGCGGCGCAGGCGACCGGATCAATGGTTCGGATGTCCAGCGCCCTCTCAACGCTCTCCACGACACCAACCATGCCTGCACACCCAAGAATGACTGCTGAAACATCGTCGTTGGCTTGCGCCTGCAAAGCCTCTTTCACAACCAAGGCACCGGAGCGTTCAGGATCGATTTCGAGGTCAAGTACGGGAACGTCCGAGGCCCTTACCTTCGAGACGAACGCCCCAAGGCCCATGCGGTGGATATTCGCCTCGAGGATCGGAACAGAAACCGACAGAGTTGTCACAACGCTGAACCGCCAGGTCTGAAGTGCAGCATAGTGATATGCGGATTGGCCAAGACCAATGACAGGACAGTCCGCCAAAGCTGCTGCCTCAGTAAGGGCCGTATCATCGAAACATCCGATGATGATGCCCTCCGCTTTGGCGTCTGACGCCTCTTTCACAAGCTCCAAAAACGGTGGCGTTGCGGCGTCACCATCATCAGCGCCTTGGATCGACGGCGGACCTTGTCGCGACGTCCAGCCTTGGAACTCCAGACTTGGGACCGAACGCTTTGCCATCTTAACAATCGCATCCGTCATTGAAGCCGTGCTGTTGGGATTAATGATGATGACGGTCATCAGATCATTCCCTTGCCAGCGTCCGATCCCTGCCGTGCACGCCGCCGGTTCAATAGCCAGACCACCAGCAAAAAGAGCAGAATGATAAGTAGAGAGAATACTGTTGTCAGTGTGCCAAGCGCGAACAACACCGGCGTGGTCACATTGGTGGTCATGCCAAAGATTTCCAGCGGCAAGGTGTTGTAGCTGCCCGATGTCAGAAGTGTTCGCGCGAATTCATCATAGCTAAGCGTGAAACCAAACAGCGCCACCCCGATCAGAGAGGGCGCAATGATAGGAAGCACCACATGGCGGACCACTTGCCAAGGCGACGCACCAAGGTCGCGGGCTGCTTCTTCGTACGAGCGGTCAAACCGGTTGAAGACTGCGAACATGATCAGCAGACCGAATGGCAGCGTCCAGGTCAGCTGTGCGCCGAACCCGGAACTGGCCCAATGCACTGGCAACCCGGACTGTGACCAGATCAGCCCCACCCCAAGCGAGACGAGGATCGACGGGATCACCAGTGACGTGATGATCAGATAGAAGAGGATACTTGAGCCCTTGAACCGTTTCCGGAAGGCCAACCCGCCCATAACCGAAACGATCACCGTGGTGACCATCACCATTAATCCCAGCACAAAAGACCTGCGGAACGATCCCCAGATATCACCCACGGCCTGTTGCTCAAACAGATCACGGAACCAGTGCATGGACACACCGCGCATCGGGAATGTGAGACCGCCACCGGGGCCCTGAAACGACAGAATGCCAATGGTCAGCGTCGGCCCGTAAAGGAAAATGATGAACAGGATGAAGAAGGCTGTGAGGACGTAAAATGATCGGGGGCGCGGCTCCATCTTACAGCTCCCTGCGGATATCGACAAAACGCAAGAGCGTGCCGATCAGCAACAGCACGGTGATCAACAAAATAACGGCCGTCGCGCTGGCGGATGGGTATTGCAGCAAGCCGATGTCGTTCTGGATCATTCTGCCCACATTCGCCGACTGGCTGCCGGACATGAATCGTACTGTGATAAAGTCCCCCATCACCTGGGCCACAACGAAGATGGTGCCAATCATGATGCCGGGCTTTGTCAGCGGTATGATCACGTGCCAAAGCGTTTGCCAGCCGGTCGCACCCGCATCTGCGGCCGCTTCGATCAGGGACTTGTCGATCCGCATCATGGTGTTGAAGATCGGGACGACCATGAACAGCGTGTAAAGATGCACAAATGCCAGAATGACGCTGAAATCACTGAACAGCAGCCATTCAAGCGGTTCATCAATCACGCCCATCGACATCAGCGTGGAATTTGCGATCCCGTTACGGCCCAAAAACGGGATCCACGAGATCATGCGGATGATGTTCGAGGTCAAAAACGGGATCGTGCAGAGCAGAAACAGGGCAATCTGCCATGTCAGGCTGCGGATATGGAAGGCCAGATAGTAGGCCACCGTGAAGCCGATCAACAAGGTAATGACCCAGGTGATCGCCGCGTATTTGAGCGTATTGAAGAAAACGCGGTAGGTCACATCCGACGTCAGCAGGAATTCATAATTGTCGAACTGGAAGGCCGGGTAGATCGACCATTCCGTCGCACCCCAGAAACTGACGACCACGATCATCGCAATGGGCGCCACCAGAAACACCAGCAGCACGAGCGAAAGGGGCGCTGCCAAAAGCCAGCCTATGACCGAATTATTGCGCAAGCCTGCCTCGGGAAATCTGGGGTGTCATGAAAGGCCGGAGGGATTATCCCTCCGGCCCGGATCGCTTAAGCCGCGATAAACTCGTTCCACTTGCGCACCATGTACTGGTTCTCGTCCATGACAGCGTTCCAGCAGGCAACGGCACCCATCCGGTCGTAGAAAGAGCCGCCGTCGCGGACGGCACCGGCCTTTTCCATCACGTCGCCAAACGGGTTGGTAATGTCACCCTGGGCTTCTTTGCCTTCGAACCAGAAGCCCCATTCGTCTTCGGACATGAAGTTTTTTGACGTTTCCGGCACCGCCGAATAGTAACCCTGGCGCATCAGGAACCCGCCAACCCAGCCGGAGAGATACCAATTGATGTATTCATATGCTGCATCCAATTCCATCCCAGACAGGGAAGCCGACAGGCCGATGCCGCCGCCCCATGATCTGTATCCCTCTTCGAGTGGCTGGTAGACACACGGGATGCCCTGACTGCGCACCGCAGTGATGGCCGGCGACCACATCGATTGAATGACGACCTCGCCCGAGGCCATGAGGTTCACGCTTTCATCAAACGACTTCCAGAATGCGCGGAACTGTCCGGCTTTCTTGGCCTCGGTGAAGATACCAAGGGTTAGGTCGATCTCTTCCTTGGTCATGTTCCCCTAATCCGGGTAGGTGTATTCGCCCATGGATTCGACCACCATCGCCATATCCATGATCCCGATGGACGAGATATCAAGTATCGACGCCTTACCGGCAAATTCCGGGTTCAGCAGTTCTGACCAGTTGCTGATCGGGCGCCCAATCAAGTCGGGGCGGATGCCCAAGGTGTCGGCGTTATAGATCGTTGGGATCAGGGTCATATAGCCGGATTCTTCATCTACAAAGTCTGTGCCGTTCACCCCGGACGTGAAACCAACGGTGTGCGGGGCGGTGCCCTGCGCAATCACACTCTCTGGGGTCAGCTTCCCATTGCGGAAGATGCCAACGATTTTGTCGTAATTGGCAATCTTCGATGTATCCATCGCCTGCAGGTTGCCCGTAGGCCAGACCTTCTTGCAGATCCAGTATTCGATATCGGCAATGTCAAAGCTGTCTGGTTGCGTTGCTGCGCGCTGCGTCACGCTGTCGGAATCCAGCGCCGTCATTTCCAACGTAAACCCAAGGTCTTCCTTGACCTTCTGGGCCACTTCATTGAGGTTGGATACTCCGGTGCCAAACTGGCGCAAGGTGATGTCTTTTGTCTCTTGTCCCCATACCATTGGAGCCGGAAGCGCGGCGGCCGCCACCGCCGCGC
>ERZ1740070.109-NODE-109-length-56348-cov-16.474269_pt1 | contig 56348 bp, 45 predicted proteins | sample MGYA00581734_ERZ1740070 | MGnify/ENA primary metagenome ERZ1740070 (study PRJEB43018, sample SAMN04849744) | marine metagenome | isolation source: floating plastic debris | place: Pacific Ocean | collected 2008-09-01 | study: EMG produced TPA metagenomics... | reverse complement strand
GTTTATTTGTGTGTTCAGTCGTTCAGGAATGGTCCATTTGTCTTCTTTCGTCAAGTAACTTATATATAAGTCATGCTTAGATTAAATTCAGTTTTCCACGCTTGAATAATGATATAATCACCAATAGAGGACAAGAACAAGCTTTCTTCATCAAAAATAGAATTTAATTCATACACCTTTTGAACAGAAGTGTCGCCGTTGGAGTCTAACGCTGATCGATAAATATCGCCATAATATTGATTCAAACAGCCAAGTACGAGATCCATACGCTTGGTTGCGTGAGAGGCGCATCTCGCCAGTTACTGCTGGCGGGACCGTCTACTCGATTGGGCGTAGTATTTTTACACTCTCTCAAATAATTTCACCAATGGTTTTCTAACCTTGCTAAGGTGTTGTGTTTCATCTTCTTTACTTCGGTAACCAATGGTTGCAATCACAGACGCATTTAGTCCTTTGGTGTTCAAGCCCAATATTTCATTGTATTGGTCAGGTTCAAAGCCTTCCATTGGGCAAGAGTCTATTTTTAATTCTGCACAAGCAGAAAGTAAATTCGCCAAGGCAATATAAGTCTGATTTTTTGTCCAGTTGAATTGTTCTTGCTCTGATTTTTCTGCGATTTTCATTTTCATAAAATCACTATAACCGACCAAATTTTCTTTATCAATATTTCTTACACTAGCGGTTAATTCGATAAGCTCGTTGATTCCATCTGATATTCCCTTTGTTTGACTGCAAAATACAAAAAGATGCGAAGCATCCGTTACTTGACTTTGATTCCAAGATACAGATTGTAATTTCTTTCTAATGCTCTTATCTTCAATTATTAGTACTTTATACAATTGTAAACCATAAGAAGAAACAGATAACTGAATGGCTTTTTTGATGAAGTCTAAATCTTCATCCGATACTTTTTTATTTGGGTCAAACTTTTTTGTGGCATATCGCCAGTTTTGATTTTCAATATAGTTCATAATTTCAGTGATTTAGTTTGTAATTTTTCATTAAAAAAATCAAGACAAAATACCATTTTTATACACACATCAGAGGCTTCAAGGGTTGCTAAACTCAATTTTTGGTTTGTAGACATATTGAGAATATAGTGCATAACTTCGGAAGCGAAATCTTGTTTTGTTTTGTTAGTAATAATTCCTAAACTGTGTATTCCGGCTACGTTTTGGGTAACAGAAAGTAAGCTCATTTTTTTGATAGGCACGAAAATACTGAACATTGTTTTGGGTTTTTAAAACTGTTTCTGTGCTCATATTGTATTTAAATGAATCGTAAAAAGAAAGTACACCATAATGCAACATTTCTGAGTCGTTTGCTTTTTTAAATCAATATTTTTTTCTGACCATTTATTACCAAGTGGCAAACTCATGTGAAGTATGTATCTTTTTTTAGTAGACTTTCATTTTTGTGACAATGGGAAAAAGTCAATTTGTTTCAATTATTTTATAAATTCCCAATTTTGGTATGGTATAAACACATAGCGAAATACTGACCATACCAATATGCACGCCTTATACATATTGTTGGGCTGTCGTCACTTTTTCTATTGCTTCTAGTTCGTCCGTTTTGGTTCCGAGTTCCTCTTCCGTATCAAAATCATCTTGAAGCCCAAGCCAGAATTTAGGAGTTATACTGAAGTACTACTTAATCGTAAAGCTCTGTCAGCGGTTACTCTTCGGTTCTTTTTCAAAATTTCGCTTATCCGTGTTTGGGGAATATTCAGGTCCTTGCTTAAACGATAAGCAGAAATTTCCATAGGCTTTAAAAACTCCTCTGATAAAACTTCGCCTGGATGTATGTTTGGTAACTTTTCCATATTCATCATTTAGTGATGATCTATAATTTCAACATTGTTAGCATTTCCATGTTGCCATTGGAAGTTAATTCCCATTGGTCGTTAATTCTTATATTGCATACATTTCCTTTTTATCTAATTCTAAAAATAACTCTATTTAACTAAATAAAAAATCATATTATCTAGAGATGCTCCCATTCCTCAACAACTGCACATAAAATCGAACGGCGTCTTCAAATTCTTCCACAGGAAGGCGTTCATTTATACCATGAAAAGAAGTGATGTTATCTTCATTCAAGTAGAAGGGAGTGAAGCGGTAGATATTTGGACTGAGTGGGTAGTAATGTCGCGAGTCGGTGGCGCCAACTACCAGGTTGGGCGTGGTGATGACATCCGGGAAGATCTGTTTGATCGTCTTATTCAATAGCTGATAGCCAAAGCTATCTACACTTGAAGATTCAGGGGCCTCGCTGTTAAAAGCACTCTCGGAGATAGTAATGCGCTCATCGTTGATCACTTCTTTGACCCTTGCCTTGACCTCTTCTATGCTGGTACCAGGTAAAATGCGGAAGTTAACTACGGCTTTGGCCTGGTAGGGGATCACATTTTCTTTTAATCCGCCACTTATGATGGTGGGCGCCGTAGTAGTACGCATGATCGCATTTCCGGAAGGCTGGGCTTCATAAGTACTTATGATCATAGACTTGAACAGTGCAGGATTGGCAAATGCCATTTTCTGTATGAAAGGCATCTCGGGTCCGGCATGTGCCATAAAGTCGAGCACCGGTCGAGTCAGCTCGGCGGGGAAGGGATTTTCTTTTAACTTGACTACAGCTTTGGCGAGTACATCCAGTGTGGTTTCAGGTTCCGGCATCGAGGAATGACCGCCCTCAATATTTACCGAGAGATGCAGGGATACAAAACCCTTTTCAGCCGTTCCAATGAGGGCTACGTCCTTGTCAATGCCAGGTACCAGTCCTTGAGTGATGGCAAAGCCCTCATCAATTACAAATTCTGCTTTTACACCCTCGTTTTTCAAATGTTTGACAATGGAAACAGCCCCGAATTCACCGCCAATTTCCTCATCATGGCCAAAGCAGAAATACATTGTGCGTTTAGGTTGAAAGCGTTTTTGTAACAACAGCTCAGCGGCCTCCAGTGTGCCAATAACACTGACCTTATCATCAATGGCTCCACGCCCCCAGATAATACCATCTTTGATCTCACCCCCAAAGGGCTCAGCCGATCAGCTGCTTCTGTTTTCTTCGGCTACCGGCACTACGTCCAGGTGCCCCATGAGAATACCTGGCTTTAGAGCGGTATCCAACCCTTGCCATTTGAAGATCATGCTGAATTCATTGATGTAGGTGACTTCCAGCAGTGAGTCTATAAGCGGATAAGCGGTTTTTATAAATACTCTGAATTGGTAAAAAGCGGCAGAATCAATGTCCTCGATATTTTCGTTGGAAACCGTTTTGATCTGTATCGCTTGGCTCAAATTCTGAGTGGCAGAAGATGGTACTTCACTAGGACTGACCGCTTCAACCTTAATCTGTTTGGAAGGAAAGGTGAAGGTGTTAAATAGTATGTATCCCACCAGGATAAGAAGGGCTAGGAGAAGGAGTTGAAGAATTCTTTTCATAGCAGATGAAGCTACGAAAATTTTTGATTTAAGTCGTTGAGAAGCAATACAAAGGAATGACGTCAAAAAAGGAAGTCATCTCGCAGTGTAAACGGAGAGATCCTTACCTCAAAGTGAGAACTTTCTTTTCTTTGTGGCAAAGATGTCTACACTTCGTTCCTACATGACTTAGATTTAAAGCAAGGAATCTTTATCATAACGGTTATTCTCTCAAACTCCAGATCTCATACAGCGGATCGCCTTTGCTGCTGAAACCGGAATGATGCCACTTGCCCTCCTTGAGTTCAAAATCAAACTTTAGGCTGGCGCCTACACGAGAATTATCACGGGAAAAAAATTCAATGTTTTCCGTGTATTTGCCATCTACGGTGGTGTAGGTGCCTCCGCCTGTTCCTTTGAACTCTTTTGTTTCGGTGTTGTAGGCGATCCATTGAAAACGGGTACCTGAAAGTACCTTCATGGTCTTCCTAGGGCGGTTAGTATCACGTTGACTAATTTCACCATTACGTTTCCTTCCCGACATCAACCACGCTCCGGCCAGCTCTCCTGGCGCCATTTTATCAATGCGTTTCATGACCATATCCGAGTCTACAATTCGCATACCTCCATCCACCATTTCAATTTCAAAAGATACCTCGCTACCCACACGTTCAGGGTTCTTCGTATCAAACTCCACGATTTCCATGATTTGGTTACCGTCTTGCGACCAGCTACCTCCATTAGTACTTATAAAAGCTCCCGTGTTAGCATCATAATTCGTGGATACCTGGTATCCATCGGTGAGTATGACCACATTTCTAATTTCATTGCCGTTTTCATCGGTCATTTTTCCTTCCCAGGCGCCTTGAATATTTTGGGAATAAACGATAAAACCGGAAATGGAAAGGAGGATGGTAAGTAGCTTTTTCATATAGGAAAGCTACGAAGAATTTGGAATGAACACCAAAAGAAGTCATCTCGTAGCAACGAAGAGGTCTTTACCATTTAGAAAGTTTGCGTATCCTTCTTTGCGCAAAGATATCTACACTTCGTTCCGATATGACCTGATAATATTGGGCTGTTACTACTAAGCCAATCGTCGAATTCTTGAGCCTGACCCTGCTTCTGTAGATATATATTGGACGGAACCCGATGAGTATAGCTCCTAAACTCGAGACCCCGGATCAAATCCGGGGATCTGGTTTGTGCAAAAGTTACCCGTCATTCTCCAACGCCATAAACCCAACTTCTTTAGATTCCAATTGACTCGAGCCAGTGAGGAATTTATCAACGGCCACCGCGGCTTCACGACCTTCGGAAATTGCCCAGACCACCAACGACTGCCCTCTGCGAGCATCACCTGCAGCAAAGATCTTATCGATATTCGAATGATAGTCGTTCGTGTATACATTGCCTCTACCGTCAGGGGCAAGGCCTAGCTGATCGAGCAAGCCCCTTTCAGGCGACAAGAAACCAATGGAAAGAAGCGCCAGGTCACATTTGATCTCGTGCTCCGAGCCAGGGACTTCTCTGAAAGTACGTTGGCTCTGCTCATTCGTAAACCATTCTATATGAGCCAGCTTTATTTTCTGTACTTCACCTGCGGCATTAGTTTTAAACTCTTTCGTTAAAATAGACCATTCGCGGTCTCCACCTTCTTCGTGCGAACTTGAAGTACGCAACGTCATGGGCCATAACGGCCAGGGGTCCTGGTGTGTTCTTTGGTTCAGGGGTTTGGGCAGCAACTCTAATTGAGTCACTGATTTCGCGCCCTGACGATGTGATGTGCCAATACAGTCAGAGCCTGTGTCACCACCACCGATTACTACCACGTGCTTATCTTTGGCCATGATTTGATCTGAGATAGTATCACCCGAAACTACTTTATTCTGCTGCGTCAAGAAATCCATAGCAAAATGGATGCCTCGTGCCTCTCTGCCGGGTATGGGCAGATCTCTGGGAACCGTTGCTCCGGTACAGATCACTACAGCGTGAAAGTCTTCCATGAGCTCTTTGGGGTTAACGTTCACCCCTACATTAGCATTGACTTTAAACCGGATACCTTCCTGATTCATAATCTCGACCCTGCGTTCAACCACCCACTTCTCCAATTTAAAATCTGGAATACCATAACGTAGTAGTCCTCCGATCCTATCGTCGCGCTCGAATACGGTCACCCAATGTCCTGCTTTATTCAACTGCTGGGCACACGCCAAACCTGCAGGCCCACTGCCTATAATGGCGACTTTATTCCCGGTACGATGTTCTGGAAACACCGGCTTGATATATCCCTTTTCGAAGGCCTGTTCGGCTATGGTCTTTTCAATATGCTCTATGGCAACAGGAGGCTTATTAATGCCTAATACACAACCGGCCTCACAGGGCGCTGGACAAATTCTGCCTGTAAACTCCGGAAAGTTGTTAGTAGACAAAAGAATGCGAGTGGCTTCATCCCACTTCTCGCTGTACACGGCATCATTGAATTCGGGAATGATATTCCCAAGTGGGCACCCATTGTGACAAAAAGGTACTCCACAGTCCATACATCGAGCTGCCTGCTCCTTTGTTCTTTCCACCGGGAACTCTTCGTAAATCTCTTTAAAGTCTCCTATTCGCGCTTTAGCATCCCTCGATTTAGGAAGTTCCCTGTTAAACTTTAAAAAACCGTCTTTCTGTCCCATTATACCGCCACTCTAATTTTTTCCTTTTTTGCCTGAAGTACCGCTTTATAATCGTCCGGCATTACCTTGATGAATTTGCTCAGTGCAACCGACCAGTTTTCTAAAAGCTCTTTGGCCAAGGGGCTGTAAGTAAGTTGGACATGCTCTTCGATCATAGATTTTATTTTCACCACATCCTCTTCTTCCAATGATTCCAGTGAAACCATACCCGGGTTGCATAGCGTATCGAAGTTGCCGTTTACATCATACACGTAGGCTATGCCGCCGCTCATTCCGGCTCCAAAGTTCTTCCCCGTTGGCCCAAGTACCGTTACATAACCCCCCGTCATATATTCGCAAGCGTGATCGCCAACACCTTCAACCACAGCTTCTACTCCCGAGTTACGTACTGCAAATCGTTCACCAGCCATACCATTGATAAAAGCCTTCCCTTTAGTACCGCCATAGAAGGCCACATTGCCGATTATAATGTTATCCTTAGCTACAAATTCGGCATTACCATGAGGGTAAACGATCATTTTGCCGCCACTGAGTCCTTTACCAAAGTAATCGTTGGCTTCTCCCTGTAGTTCAAATGTAATTCCCGGGGCCAGAAAGACGCCGAAACTTTGTCCCGCGGATCCCTCAAATAAATAGTGAATGGTATCATCTGGCAATCCCTGTCCTTTGAATTCTTTACTCACCTCGTTAGAAAGTATAGCGCCCACTGAGCGGTTCGTATTTTTGATCGGGAAGTGCTTTTTAACATTTGAACCTTGCATAAATACCGGCTTCGACATTTCCAGCAGGGCCAAATCCAGCACCTCGTCCATCTCATGGTCTTGTTCAATCTGCTTAAACGTACCTATGTTACTTGGTGTAAATTCCTTGTAGAGGATGGGTGTCAGGTCAAGGTCGCGATACTTCCAGTGGTTAATGTCATTTCTGAATCGTAATACTTCTGTGTGCCCTACCATTTCATTGATGGTTCTAAAACCAAGCGAGGCCATGATTTCCCGTAGATCTTCAGCTAAGAAATGGAAGAAGTTTACTACATGATCAGGATCACCTGTAAAAAGCTTACGCAGTTCAGGATTTTGTGTGGCAATACCTACCGGGCAGGTATTCAAATGACATTTACGCATCATGATGCAGCCTTCAACAACAAGGGCCGCCGTAGAAACTCCCCATTCTTCGGCGCCTAACAGTGTCGCTATGGCTAAATCTCGGCCTGTGCGTACCTGTCCATCTGTTTGCACGGTAATACGACTTCTTAAATTGTTCTTTACCAGCGTCTGATGGGCTTCTGCCAATCCGAGCTCCCAGGGAAGTCCTGCATGGCGAATGGAGCTAATCGGTGAAGCTCCCGTACCGCCATCGGATCCGGAAATCAGTACCACATCTGCATTGGCCTTAGAAACGCCGGCTGCTACTGTACCTACACCCGCCTCGCTAACTAGCTTCACGTTAATGCGAGCTGCTCTGTTCGCGTTTTTCAGATCAAAGATCAATTGGGCAAGGTCTTCAATGGAATAAATATCGTGGTGCGGAGGAGGCGATATTAGCCCCACGCCAGGAGTAGAATGTCTTACTCTGCCAATCCAGTCATCCACTTTATGACCCGGGAGTTGTCCACCTTCTCCGGGCTTGGCGCCTTGCGCCATTTTTATTTGCAGCTCGTCTGCATTAGTCAGGTAGTAGCTGGTTACTCCAAATCGGCCGGACGCCACCTGCTTAATGGCTGATCGCTCCCAGTCTCCATTAGGTTTCTTTACAAAACGAACCTCATCTTCACCGCCTTCACCGCTATTGCTTTTTGCACCTATGCGGTTCATGGCGACCGCCAGTGTGGAATGAGCTTCATGAGAAATGGAGCCGAAGGACATCGCACCTGTTGCAAAACGTTTGAATATCTCCTCTTTCGGTTCAACTTCTTCTATTGGAATCGGCGCTCGGTTACGAAACTCAAGCAAACCCCGGAGTGTCAATGCATTTCGCGTTTGATCGTTGATCTTTTCAGCGTAACGCTTATATTTTTCATAGTTATTCGTATGTGTGCTGTGCTGCAGCAAATGGATAGTTTCCGGGCCGAAAAGGTGTTTTTCTCCACGGTGCTTCCATTGATAAACGCCTCCAACTTCAAGTGTCTCCGGAGATGTAGTATCCGGTGCAAAAGCGGCTTTATGACGCACTAACACTTCTTTTGCTAATCCATCAAAGTCAAGGCCTTCAATTCTTGAGATAGTACCAGTAAAGCACTTATCAATCACCCGATTACTGATGCCAAGAGCTTCAAAAATCTGCGCGGATTGATAGGATTGCAATGTGCTGATCCCCATTTTTGAAAGGATCTTCAATAGGCCGTAGCCGATGGCTTTTTGGTACAGCTTAAAAGCCTCCTCATCAGAAATTTCCTTTTCCAAAAGACCTTTCGCATTCATACTGTGAATAGTCTCTAGCGCCAGGTACGGGTTTATTGCGCTTGCCCCATAACCGATAATAGTTGCAAAGTGATGGGTTTCACGAATGTCACCACCCTCTACCAATATGCCTGCCTTGGTACGTAGATTTTTGCGTACCAGATGTTGGTGAATAGCTCCGGTACTGAGCTGGGATGGAATCGGAGCGTTATCCGCATCAATTTTTTTATCAGAAATAATAAGAATGGTTTTTCCATTTCTTATTGCCTCTTCAGCATCACTGCATATTTTGTTTAGTCCTTCTTCTAGCCTGCCTCGGGCGCTGTCAGCCACAAACTGGGCGTTGATGACCGCATAGTCAAACCCGATGGACTGCAGGTTCTTAAATTTTTCGAGGTCCGAATCCAGAAGAACAGGTTGGGAAATATGAACCTGTTTTGTGTGCTCAGGGGTTTCATCCAGTATATTCAGGCTTTCTCCAACGCGCGTAAATAGGGACATCACCATACGTTCACGTATCGGGTCGATGGGAGGATTGCTTACCTGTGCAAAGAGCTGCTTAAAGTAGTTGGAGATATGTTGACTTTGGTTCGATAGTACCGCAATGGGTGTATCCGCACCCATGGAGCCAACTGGTTCGATTCCTGAAACAGCCATTGGTCCAAGGATAACTTTGAGGTCTTCAACGGTATACCCAAAGACTTTTTGACGTGTAGGCAGGGTATGCAGTTCATACATTGGCTGTAATTTCGGAGAGGTCAGTGTTCCTAACTTCACTCTATGCTGCTTTATCCAGTCTCCATAAGGCTGTTTTCTGCTTATCTCGGCCTTGACTTCTTCATCATAAACCACCCTTCTTTTTTCCAGGTCGGCGATAAGCATTTTGCCAGGTTGCATCCGGCCTTTGCTGACTACATTATCAGGTTTTACAGGCAATGCACCCGCTTCTGAGGCTATGATCAACCGACCATCTTTTGTAATACAGAATCTGGAGGGGCGTAGTCCGTTCCGGTCCAGTGTGGCGCCAATCATTTTACCATCGCTAAATACTAAAGCTGCCGGGCCATCCCATGGCTCCATAATTGAAGCGTGGTACTTATAGAACGCCTTTCGTTCCGGGTTCATCAACTTATTGTCCTGCCAGGCCTCCGGTACCAGCATCATCATTACATGTGGAAGTGATCTTCCGCTTACAGTGAGCATTTCAACCAGGGCATCCAGGTTGGCAGAGTCAGAATGTTCCGGGTCTGTGACCGGCAAAAGCTTTTCAAGCTCATCATCAGTGAATAATGATGATTTCATGATCGCTTCTTTTGATTTCATTTTGGTTACATTACCACGAATGGTATTGATCTCGCCATTATGTGCGATATAGCGAAACGGTTGTGCAAGCTTCCAATTCGGGAAGGTATTGGTGGAAAACCGAGAATGCACAAGGGCTAAGGCGCTTGTTAATTTATCATTTTGAAGGTCATAATAGTAGGGGCGCAACTGATCTGTGCGCAATTGACCTTTGTAAATCATTACCTTGTAAGAAAGGCTTGGTATGTAGAAATCACCATTATTACCGGAGACGTTATGCCCGATAAAATGAATGGAGTAGTTGCGCAGCACAAAAAGCTTACGCTCTAAATCGTCAAAAGTGGCTTCTGAATGGCTAAGAAATACCTGCTCAATAATGGGTTCTACTTTTTTGGCCCCTGATCCGGGAACGTTGGGATCAACTGGTACTTTGCGATATCCTAAAACTTTGAAACCCAGTTCTATAGCAAACTTTTCTAATACTTCGCGGCATTCTTCACGTACCGATTTAATTGTAGGGAAGAATAGCATGCCCACTCCGTAATGGCCGATCTCCGGTAATGTAAAACCGAGCTCAGAACATTCCTCAACCAGAAAATCATGGGGGTTTTGGATCATAATCCCAGCCCCGTCGCCCGTTTCAGGATCTGCACCCGTACCACCACGATGCTCCATATTTTCAAGCATATCAATCGCATCCTGAATGATAGCATTAGTTTTACTCCCATCTATATTCGCCACACACCCTATTCCGCATGAATCATGCTCTAGTTCAGGAGTATAAAGGCTTTTATTCACTTCTTTCATAGCATGCATTAGACAACAAAAGCACCTGATAGTGGTGCATTTTTATTCAATTTAATATTAAAGTTAATTAAATATTTTCTAATGATTTGATATAAAATCAACTGCCTAACATTCGTTAGTGTTACTGAATTCAAATATTTTCAATATTAAAACGCTTTTATTGAAAAAATTTAATTTTGGAAACGATTTCGGAACAATATGCTTGATAAACTAGTATTTTACTGCCCTTACCATTTCTTTTTTTCCGGGTGGGCCTTCTAACGTTTCTACTTCATATCCCAGGGATTTCAGGTCACGTTTAAGCTGGCCTTTTGCACAATAGGTAACGAAGTAGGAATTCGTAGCTTGCGAATTATAAATTTTTCCTAATATGTCAAGTTCCCAAAGTTCCGCTTGCTTATTGGGCGCGAAGGCATCAAAAAAGATGACTTGAAATTGTTGGCTCGGCAGTGGATAGCTTTCTAATTTTGAATTCACTTTTCTTAGATGAAACAACGGGTGAATTTCACTCCTTGTTTCCCAAGGTGTTCCATGAATAGATTGAAACCATTCGTCTGCATGGTCCTTACCTAATAACGCCGGATAGTTGAGTTTTGTGACCATATCAGACGGGATCGGATAGGCCTCTATCGATATCATTTCAACTGCTACCTGGTTCACTTGAGCCCATTCTGCCGTTAGCAATGCATTTAGGCCTGTACCCAGGCCAATTTCCAGAACTTGAATGGAAATTGCGTTGAACTTTTCGTTGTAGTCACTTAGTCCCTTTTCTATGAATACATGCCTGGATTCTTGCAGAGCGCCATGAAAGGAATGGTAGGTTTCCTTAAGGTCAGGTACAAAGAGAGAATGTGAGCCGTCCTCAGTAGTGATCAGTTTCGGATCTCGCTCCACTAAATTTTTTGTATTAATACAGAGGCCAATGCGGATACACCTGCCTCTTTGCCTACGAAACCAAGCTTTTCCGTGGTAGTAGCCTTTATTGAGATATCTTCCTCCGGAATATCCATTACTTCAGCCAAGCATTTCTTCATATTGGGAATTACGGGGTTGATCTTTGGTTTTTGAAGGCAGATGGTAGAATCAATGTTGCCGATGGTCCAACCTGCTTCTGTTATCAACTTTACTACTTCCTTAAGTAAAATTTTACTATCGATTCCTTTGTACTGAGCATCAGTGTCTGAAAAGTGATATCCAATGTCCCTCATGTTAGCCGCACCCAAAAGAGCATCACAAATCACGTGAATGAGAACATCGGCATCCGAATGCCCTACCGACCCCTTCGTATGATCTACCTTTATTCCACCCAACCAAAAGTCGGCTCCATCTTTTAACTGATGCACATCATAGCCAAGTCCTGTTCTAATTTTCATGGTCCTCAATTTTGAGAGTGATAGTAAAGTACATTGGCCTTGCTGGGGTCCAGAATGGTCTTAGCCTGGAGGTTAATGCCGTGCAAAGTCACGGAGTTAATCTTTTCGACTTCTTTATTCACCAGGTTTACATCTCCTGATAAAGAAGCCATTGCCAATCGCATGGCACGATTTAATACTTCCATATCACTAAAAATCAAGGCCGACTCAGCCTGGTTTTTTACTTTTTCTAATTCTTCCTCCTTAATCCCGGATAGCACGGATTGGATAACTTCATTTATGCCTTTCTCCGCAACTTTACTATCTGTTCCTTGTGACACTTTGCCACTAATAACTAACAAACCCGGATCATTCGAACCTGTGACGTAGGCATTTATAGTATTGAAAAGCTTTTCATCCCTTACCAACTTCGTATGCAACCGTGATGATTTATCCCTGCCAAGTACATCACTCACCAGGTCTGAAGCATAGTAGTCAGCGTCAAACTTTCCGGGCATAGGAAAAACCATGGTAATGCTGCTTTGTGGCACATCGCCACTAAGGCTGGTTTCTCTACGTTCTTTTTGTATACCTTCCACTGGAAGATATCTTTTCGGACGGTTAGATGCCGGTATGGGACCAAACCATTTTTCGCTGAGTTTAAGTACTTCATCCTTTTTTACATTTCCAGCCACCACAAGGCAAGCATTATCCGGTGCATAATGCTTGTAGAAAAATGACTTCACGTCATCTATTGTCACTTTTTCAATATGACTTATCTCCTTACCAATCGTAGCCCATTGGTAGGGGTGTTGTTTGTATGCCAATGGCCTCAGTTTCAACCAGAGGTCACCATAGGGCTGGTTAAGGTAACGCTGTTTGAATTCTTCTATCACTACATTCCGTTGGACCTCCAGCGCTTTAGGATCAAAGGAAAGGCTAAGCATTCGATCTGATTCCAGCCAAAACCCCGTTTCGAGGTTTTGCGGAGGCAGCGTCATGTAATAGTTTGTAACATCCGGACTGGTGAAAGCATTATTTTCGCCACCGGCCTTTTGAAGTTCTTCATCAAAGTTGACAATGTTTTTGGACCCGCCGAACATGAGATGTTCAAATAAGTGAGCGAAACCGGTTAATTCGGGGTCCTCATCTTTAGAACCCACATCATAAAGCAGGTTGATCACAGCAGTTTGAACAGTGGGGTCCTCATGTATAATTACATGCAGGCCGTTGTCTAGATAAAATGACTCAAAATCAATCATAAGTTGCCAAAAATAAAAAGATAGCGACACTTTGAGCTTAGTGCCAATACTTTAATTTTGTTCGAAATTTTTGCCCATGCAGTTCGACCGTAAGAACTATTCACCGAAACTCCTTAAAGATGTCTATGAGGGTCTGTTGAGGCCAAGAATGATTGAAGAAAAAATGTTGATTTTGCTGCGACAGGGTAAAATCAGCAAGTGGTTTTCGGGCATTGGTCAGGAGGCCATTTCTGTGGGGGCCGCCCTGGCGCTAAAGGAAGATGAATACATTCTTCCGATGCACAGGAATTTAGGTGTATTTACCACCCGAGGCGTTCCTTATGATCGGCTCTTTGCACAGTTTCAGGGTAAAAGATCAGGGTTCACCAAAGGACGCGACCGGTCATTTCACTTTGGAACGAATGAACATCATTTGGTAGGCATGATTTCACACCTGGGGCCACAACTGGGCGTAGCAGATGGAATAGCGCTTGCCAATAAGTTAGACAAAGAAAAAAAAGCAACCTTAGTATTTACCGGTGATGGTGGAGCAAGTGAGGGGGACTTTCATGAGGCCTTAAATGTGGCGGCCGTCTGGGACCTACCAGTCATTTTTGTGATCGAGAACAATGGATATGGCTTATCTACGCCAAGTGACGAACAGTTCAGATTCAAAAATTTTGTAGATAAGTGCGCCGGTTATGGCATGGACGGCGTGATCGTGGATGGAAACAATGTCCTTGATGTTTATTCCACTATTCGGGAATTGGCACAAGACATACGTAGAAAACCACGCCCGGTGATGGTAGAGGCGCTAACTTTTAGAATGCGTGGGCATGAGGAGGCTAGCGGCACCAAATATGTGCCTAAAGAACTGATGGAGTACTGGGCGGCAAAAGACCCTATTGAGAATTACGAGCAGTTTCTACTCAAAGAAAAGGTCATTACGCCGCAGTGGATCAAGAAGACCCGAGCGAAGATTCAAAAAGATATAGATGAAGGACTGAAAGCGGCCTATTCAGAGCCTGTTGCAGAACCTGATATGGGGGATATTGATGATGTCTACTATCCTTTCAAGCAAAAAGTAGTAGCGCCCAAAGCCAAGAAAGCGACTTCAAAGCGTTTTGTAGATGCTATTTCCGATGGTCTTGGCCAAAGCCTTGAGAAATACCCGGAACTCGTGGTAATGGGTCAGGATGTGGCAGATTATGGAGGGGTGTTTAAAGTAACCGAAGGTTTTGTAGATCGCTTTGGTCGTGGCCGCATCAGGAATACGCCATTATGCGAATCCGCTATCCTTGGGATTGGATTGGGCATGTCGGTAAAAAAGAAGAAATCAGTGGTAGAAATGCAGTTTGCTGATTTTGTTACTTGTGGATTTAATCAAATTGTAAATAATCTTGCCAAGTCCCATTACCGATGGAGTCAAAATGCTGATGTCGTGGTGCGTATGCCAACGGGGGCAGGAGTTGGAGCAGGACCATTCCACAGCCAATCGAATGAGGCATGGTTTTTCCACACTCCGGGATTGAAAATTATATATCCCTCCAACCCACATGATGCGAAGGGACTTCTGGCGGCTGCCATTGAAGATCCTAACCCCTATCTTTATTTTGAGCATAAGGCGCTGTACCGGTCACTTTCTGATGATATTCCGGACGACTATTACACCACTGAGATAGGTAAAGCGGCTATGGTAAAATCAGGAACCGACTTGTCTATAATCACCTATGGAATGGGAGTGCATTGGGCAATGGAAGTTGTTGAGCAAATGGGCGTAGCCGCTGATATTTTAGATCTAAGGACGCTTTTACCATGGGATAAGGAAACTGTAAAAGCCTCGGTGCAGCGAACCAGCAGAGTACTTGTACTCCATGAAGACTGCCTGACAGGAGGTATAGGAGCCGAGATCTGCGCATGGATATCCGAGCGCTGCTTCGAGTATCTGGACGCTCCCGTAATGCGTGTTGGTAGCCTGGATACACCTGTACCGTTTGCCAGCCCCCTTGAAGCTAACTTCTTACCCAAGGGCCGTCTGCCTGAAAAAATTAAGCATTTGATGGAATTTTAATTAAATTGGTACGTTTTTAAGCCGTTAAGCGATTTTTTAATCTACATTCTAATTTGATTTCAGCTTCCCCTATATTTCAGAAATTCAAAGCCTTTTGGTTTAGGGGAACAGTGGTGTGCGGCCTGCTTTTAATTATTGGTCTGGCAACGCCAATGGTCACATATGGACAGGAGAAAAAATCGAAACTTGAGAAGGCTAATGAAAAGAAAAACAAAGCGAATCGCAGGTTAAAACGGAGAGGAGATAAAGGAAAATCCAATAAACGGGCGCTAAGGCAGACGCGTTTTAAGACTAGAAATCGGCAAGGTGAAAAGTCCTACAGAGGTGACATTACAGGTAGAAAAGTAGTTACAAAGGTTTCTCCAAGACCTTCAAATGCCGCCAAGGCTAAACCTAATCCGTATGCAGGCCCTCCGAGAGGCGGAGAAAAATCGAGATTTAGAGCCCGGTCGGTTGCACCACGATTTTCAAGAAAGCCAAACGAGCGAGCCGCCAGTCGAACCGGTGGATTTAGAACAGCCTCGAAACGCGGGGAGCGCGCCTGGAGAGGTACTGCACAAGGTAGAGCTATCTCTACCAGATCCAGAAGGATCACCTTTACTAGAAAAGGACGTTATCAAAGGTTTCCTGGTTCAGCACGGTCCATAACCCGGGACCCGGAGCGGCCAAGAAAGAAAACACGTATAGTGCCAAGATCACTTTCCGGAACCAACAGAATTCGAAAGGGCAGAAGTCCCTATTCTTCATTCAGAAAACAAACACCCTGGGAGAAAGCATTCAAGGGTGATATTACCGGCCGATCGTTCCGAACCAAACGCACGACTGAAAGACCGATAATTCAAAAACCGGCCCCTACAAAGTATAGCAGTAAAGGCCGCGTTAATGACCGTCCGTATAAGGGTAAGATGCAGGGTGGATTTAGAACCGCAACCAAGCCATCGGAAAGGGCCTGGAAGAAAGATATTTCTGGTCATAAGTTAAGAATCAGAACTACAGGTCGGCCTGATTTTACCAGCGCTCGGTTCCAGCCTTACCCTAAAAGAAAAAGGAAGGGCGATCGTGCTTATAAAGGCACAATTAAAGGTGGGGGATACAAAAGTGCGGGCAAGAGGATCGAAATTGTAGGGCAGCGGATCCAAGACAAAAATAAAGGTGGAGGATCAATAGCCAGAAATAAATGGAATAATCGAGGTAGGCCTATTCAAGGTAAAGGGGCCACGCGTCAGGATAATAGTATTGTTCGTTTTCAAGGGAATATCAAGGGAGGAAAACCACAAAAGGGTGGTGGTACAATAAGTCGCAACAAATGGAATAATCTGGGTAAACCGGTGCAGGGGCGAAGTGCAACGGGCCAGGACAATCGAATAGCGCGCTTTCAAGGTAATTTAAAAGCAGGTAAACCATCGAAAGGTGGTGGTACTGTTAGCCGCAATAACTGGAACAATAGAGGAAAACCTGTTCAAGGCAGGGGCGCTACCAGACAGGATAATAATGTAGCCAGGTTCCAGGGAAATATAAAGGGGTTTAAACCGGTTAAAGGCGGTGGCTCGGTAAGCAGGAATAATTGGAATAATGATAATAAACCCATTACAAAAGATCGCTTGAAGTTTCAGGATTTCAACATCGCTGGCTGGAGCGGTAGAACGAAGCGGAGGTCAACGCAACCATCCAGGGAAGCCAAAAAGGCAGCAGCGTTCACAGGTAGAACTAAGCAGATGGTTCGAGGGAAGTACGACGGTTATGCCTCAGAGTATCGCGGTGAGCAAAAGAGAAAATACGGTTATAAAAAGAATCCAAATGCTGCTGATGAATCAATTAAGGTGAAAGAACCTACCAAAAACGACCGGCTCAGTGCAAATTTTCAGGGTTTTAACAAGCGTAGAACCGGCTATGTCAAGAACAAGAGCGCTGCCGACGAATCCCTAAAAGTGCGCGTACCTAACAGCAACTACAAGAAACGGGGAAATTATCAGGGTAATATAAAGAGGACATGGCGTTACACTAAGAATCCGAGTTCTGCGGATGACGCTTTAAAAGGTATTGCTCCAACGCGAGATAGCAGGAGGAGTGGTGACTTTCAAGGACGTACGAGGTTGGCAAGAAGATATACTAAAAAACCACATGCGGCTGATGGCTCATTAAAGGGTATTGGTCCTTCGCGCGCGTCCATTCAAGCAAGCAACTACCAGGGGAATCTAAAAATGTCGCGCAAGTACATTAAGAACCGGCACCCTAGTTTTAAATACGATAATGGAAGAAACGACTCAAACGAATTTAAAAAAGGACTTTTCAACCTGAATCTTTTATGGGCTAAGTTGTTTAAGAAAAATGAAAACCAGCCGAGGCACCTTAAAGAGAAGGTGCGGAAACCCAGGTTTGATAAAGGAGAACAAGGACTTTGGTACGACTAGTATGAATTGGACAGAAATAAAAGATATTAGCGAAATAGATGCCCTTAGAAATGAATCTAATGATGGGGCAATCATGCTTTTTAAACATAGTACAAGCTGCCCGATCAGCAGCATGGCTTTGAATAGACTTGAGCGCTCATGGAATGATGCCGAGGTAAAAGGCTTAAAACCTTACATTTTGGACCTGATACGTTATAGAGAGGTTTCCAACCAAATAGCCGAATCTTTCGGTGTACCTCATGAGTCACCACAGGTAATCGTGCTCAGAAACGGAGAAGCGGTTTATGATACCTCTCACATGGGCATCAACTTTCAGGATTTGAAGGCGTTGGTCTAAAAAGGGCGGTTTTGATCCCTACTTGCGGAAAAGTTAGAATTCAGAAGTAAAGTGATTGATTTTAGGTAGAGCTTAACGATGTCTGTTCAGTTACTTTTTTAGATTTTCAATAATTTATCATCAAACTATATCTCACTCCTTTGCGTTACTAGGGGTATATTGGTAACTTACCTATCACATTATAGTAGATGAAATATAAAATCATTATTTCTGTTCTGGTTCTTTTTCTGCCGTTGTTAGTTGCGGTAGGGCAGGACCGTGATGCTGATGATTATCAAACGGAGTTTATCTGGGGGGTAAATAAGAATACAGCCGGGGGTCTTATTGGCGGTTTTGTATTCAGAAAATCTTTTCAGATCAATGAAGGACTTTTTCAGAGTTATGGACTTGAGGTGATGAATGTAAAGCACCCGCAGGAGTTTCAGCTAAGAAGAAATACAGGTACCAATGCCTTTATTCTTGGAAAAGTAAATTATCTCTACGCATTCAGATTTCAATACGGCCGGGAGATGATCCTATTCAAAAAAGCGCCTCAACAAGGAGTGGAAATCAAGCTTAATGCAGCAATAGGTCCAACTCTAGGTTTGTTGGCGCCGTATTATGTGGAAATTGGTGTGGATCAGTTCAATAGTAGACGTGTACGCTATGATCCTAATGAGCATGGAGCCGAAGAAATTATAGGTTCGGGCTATATCCTACAGGGTATCACAGAGTCAGAATTACGGATCGGCGCAAATTTCAAAACGTCGCTGAGTTTTGAACTTGGAACCTCTAAAAATAACGTCACCGGATTTGAAGCCGGATTTCTTTTAGATGCTTATACTCAAGAGATTGAACTCATGTCTGCGGCGGACAATAAAGCGCTCTTCCCAACAGCCTTTATCACCTTATTCTACGGTACTCGCAGATAGTTTCTGCGGGGCTGAATTACGAAACTATAAATTGCTAATTTTGTTATCCTACAAATGTTGAGGGGATGATTGAACTACCTGTTGTATCAGAAAAAGAAAAGCAAAAAAGGAAGCCGGATTGGCTTCGTGTTAAGTTACCGGTAGGTAAGGAGTACGCCAGTGTGCGTAAGCTGGTAGACCAGCATAAGCTGCATACCATTTGCGAGAGTGGTAACTGTCCGAACATGGGCGAGTGTTGGGGAGCAGGTACTGCCACTTTTATGATCCTTGGGAATGTATGTACTCGAAGTTGTACCTTTTGCGCTGTGGCTACAGGTCGTCCACCGGAGTATGATGAGGACGAACCCCAACGTGTGGCGGAAGCCATCAAGTTAATGGGTGTGAAACACGCGGTAATTACCTCCGTTAATCGTGATGAACTCAAAGATCGTGGAGCAGAGATCTGGTACCAGACCGTGGTAAAAACCAAAGAACTTTCTCCCGAAACAACCATTGAAACCTTAATTCCGGATACAAAGGGAAACTGGGATGCGCTTTATAGAATGATTGATGGCGGCCAGGAAGTAGTTTCCCACAATATGGAAACGGTAGAGCGTCTTTACAGAAGAGTACGCCCTCAGGCCAAATACGCTCGCAGCCTTGAGCAAACTAAACTTACCAAAGAAGCCGGTAAGCGCACCAAGTCCGGTATCATGCTGGGCGTTGGTGAAACGGTAGACGAAGTGCATAATGCTATGGACGATTTGGTGGAACACGGCTTAGATATTTTAACATTAGGCCAGTATCTACAGCCTACCAAAATGCATTTGGAGGTAGCTGAATTTATCCATCCTGACCAGTTTGAAGCTTATAAAGAAGAAGGGTTGAGAAGAGGATTGAAGTATGTAGAGTCCGGGCCATTGGTGCGTTCTTCGTATCATGCGGAAAGGCATGTGAATGTGCCCATATAGATCAGTTTGAGCCTTTAGCTTTTAATTCCGATTTCTCCGATTGCTTGTCAAAGAATTTAACAATCTCGGGCATATAGCTTTCAAGATCCGGATAATCTTCTCGGTTATGAGAATATTTTTCCAGTTCTTCAACAAGTTCTGCTGTCCAATAAAAGCCGCTATTTATTTGTTGGTTTAACTCCTTCTCAATGAGACTTTCCGGATAGTTGTGGTCTTTTAGATATTTGAGAACCGCTGCCCTTACTACCGCTTCAGCATACATGGTTAGCCACGTGCCATAGGCCAACGATTCCATTTGACTTTTAAGAGGTTCGAAAATCTTAGTTCCACTGGTAGCTAAGTCATCATAATGTTTTTGAACCACATGATTCACAAAGGAGTGGTTGAATTCATGAAGCAAAGTCGGGAAGTAATCATTTACGCGATAGACGGGTATTCCCAGACTATCTACGCTCAAGGTGCCCATAACAGCGTACACTATTTCATTGCCCTGGACAAGTATTTTTGGACCGTAATTTCCACCTCCATTTCCCAAACCATTCACAATTCTGAATTCTCCTTTTGGCTTTTGTCCGTAGAAATCTCGATACCAATTCACATCTAACTCTTCAAACACTTTGCTGAAATTTCGGGAAGCCATGACATACAAATCCTGATTATTCTCAAAAAAGCTTTCGCAATCTGTATCCAGGTAGAATTCATTTAGCAGTTTCAAAAATTCAGTGGCACTTTCCTTACCCCATCTGGATTCTGGAACTTCATTGGAAAAAGGGATTAATGGTTCAAACGGATAGGTTTCGGTTATACAAACTGCCATTTGCATGACAGCGTCATAACCTACTCCTCTACTACGCAATACGTCTTTGATAAAGGCTATCAGTTCGTGTTTTTTATACTTGTTAAAATGTGATTCAATGTTTTCAACATAGTTTGGAAATCGCCTTGAGCTATATTCCTGGCTATCCGCCAACCGGAATACAATGCTCATAAGTTCTACTCGTTTATCTACTTTTGGTTTTGCAAGGATTACACTGTTTTGTGCGGAGAGAGAAGAGATTATAAGAGTGCAAAGAATTAGACAAGCTAGTCTCATTTAATGAATGCTAATGGTCTCATGTACGAGTGATTGCGAATTCATATGATGAACCTTGAATCATGGACATGTTTCAACCACCGACAGGGCGAAATCAACGAGAAACTGATATTTATCTGTATTATCAGTTTCTCCAATACTATGGACGAGTGTGGCTCGTTCACCAATTCCAAGATTTTTATATTCATTTACGATTGTTATTCCGTTATTCGGATCATGGAAGTCCGGGTCAATAGGATCAGTTGAAGATCCGGGTTCCCTTTTATACACAAAATAGATTGGAGGAGAAGCTGATGTTACATTTTCCGTGGGCGCCCAGAAATCTAAATTCCAAACCGAATTTGGAAGTGCATTGTACACATAGAGTCCCTTAACATTTGCGTTGGGTTTATGTCCGTATATCCAGCTGATAATGCTTCCACGAGAAGAACCCCCAACTATCATATTGGATATATCCAAATTATAGGTTTCAGCATTGTCAAGAACCCATTGAAACATCAGTTCAGCATCATCCCAACCCGATTCTAAATTTTCTTCATCTAAAGTTGTGTATGATTCCCAGGCTATCACTGAAATACCTTGAGCATTTAAATCTTCGACTAATGATTCTGGTACGGCGGTGGTTCCCCCATTGCCATGTGCGTCAAAATAAATCGGTGTTGGGCAATCAGATTCAGCTTTGTATATGTCAAGAAATTGTCGACTTTCCGGTCCATACTTTACCCCTAATTCGACCAAACTCTCGGTTAAAGGATTATCGCTTGATGGGGTATTCAAAACTTCATCATCATCGGAACTGCAGGAGATGAAAAGTATTCCAAAGGTGAGGATGTACAAAAATGTTCTCATAGTGTTATTTTCCTTTAGATTTCTTAAATGCGTTAAGGTTTAATTTCACTACTTCTGACGGCCGTGTGTATAACCTGTGTTTATGCTGTTTGTTAATATCATCAAGATAGTAAAGCTTTTAGTTTGGAAAAAGTAAGCTTGGAGATTTTGTGATTTTTCCTAAAATCATTGAGAAATACTGATCCTGTACACCAACTGCCTGAAACTAGAGAAATACCATCTTATCATGGCAAAAAGGTCTACAGTGAAGTTCCCATTGATGAGTTTAGTTGTCAAGATAATGTTTGATTTATCAATCCTGTCGATCGTTTGATCTGGTGATCCTAAGAAAAAGATTATCCTTCAGCGTCCAGAAATAATCTCTTTCGATTCCAGTATCATACTCTAACAAGCTTCCGTCACTCTTAAATATGATTCTTGAATCAGAATCTCCTAATAAAATGCTTGTTTCAACTGAGTCAATTTGAATCAAACTGTGAAGTCCCCACATATGACTTTGTAAAGGCCTCTCAGTATCATCTTGAGAGAAAATCTTCATTGAGACAAAAGAAAAGATTAATATCAAGTATAAGACTTTGTATTTTATTTAGACTGATTACTACCAACGCCAAGCTAAAATCCGTAGGCTGGGCATTTGTTCTTTCTTTAAAAGTATCAGACTCCAAAACCGTAGGTAAGTAGCTAATTAGCCTCTTTAGCTACGGTTATATGCTTTTTGTTTTGATTCTTTAATTAACTGAATAGACGTTAAGGCAATCCATCCGAAAACAACGCCAAAAACCAATCGATGAGTAATTGGCATTGACCATAACCCTAAGGCGAATCCAATTATCGCGATCAAAAGAATTACAGCTGAGAAGTTAGCTCTATTTCTAATCCTTTTTTCAATCCGTTGATTGTATCCGAGTCTTGAGAGGGCGAACATCCAAAACGCTAACCCGACAGATTGCAACGGTGTGTGCCGCAGATACAGGTGCGTTAGCCATTTGCAAATCAACAGGTATTGCCGTAAAAGCAAACCCTAAACCAAAAAATGATAGAAGTATTGACAAAACCTTGTCGTTAAGTAATTGTCCATAGGTTAGACCAAATGCAAATAACAGCGTTCCAACAACTACAAAAGCAGACAGGTTAAACCAAAGAGCGTAAGGCTGTCCCTTTGCTCCCAGCTTACTAATAAAGTCGTTGATAAAACTGAAGTTGTCATTTAGAAAACCGAAAACTAACAATGAAATCATCAGAATAATGACTGAAAAGAGTCCGATGGTTCCGACTAATTTTGCTGATTTCTTCATGATTTTCATTGCATGTAACGGCTCGGCTAACAGCTGTAGTTTTGGTTCGGTGTACTGATCTATGCGACTATTACCGCTAGCCGTTGTGTGTGCCCATCATAGTCATCTGGTATTGAAGATACCAAATTATTCCAGAGGGTGTAAGTCCCTTGTGCGCGGATTCGTAACCCGAAGCACTAGTAAGTCGCAAGGTGGTTTGCCGTGCAAGAAAACCCTTCCATAAAGCTTTGATGATCGATTACAGAAACTCAAAGAGATATATCTAGGATGGATCAACTATTACCGTAAGGCTAATATTACACCAAACTCAAAAATCTCGATGAGTGGCTTAGAAACCGAATCAGATACTGTATCTGGAAGGACTGGAAACGCCCAGAGAGAAAGAGGAACCTCATTCGATTAGGCATTGTCCAAGTCCAAGCATATGCTTGGAGTCGAACAAGAATGGGAGGATGGGCTGTTGCTCAAATCCCCATATTTCGTACGACATCACCATAGCAAGACTGAAGAAAAGAGGGTACGAAAGTATCTGAACGTCTGATGATGGATGATGCGAACCGCTGTATACGAGACCCGTACGTACAGTGGTGTAGGCACTATTGCTCACGGCCGTCTACTCGATTGGCAGTAGTTTTTATTCTTTCTCTATTCATATAATTTTTCGTTGCTTCAATTCCTGACTTTAAGAGTCCAATCAATCCGATTCCTACTACTATGAATCCAATTGACAGCTCTTTTAATTTACTGTCATCAGTTGAAAGGTAATTTTTAATTCCGATGCAAATAAGTCCCGAAATAATCAGCCCAAAAATGATAAAGTAGTACTTTGCAATTTTAGGTTTATGCAATACTTTTTTGTCTAACCAATTTAATTTTCCGTAATCTTTTAGTGAGTCAAGTCCAATTCCCAATCCTATAAAGATTAGCCCTAGATTAATATCTTGAAAAAAACTACTGTCGTCAAATAAAATAGGTCTGTAACAGTAATACAATCCAATCAACATTATTGGATATTTTATAAGGCTCAAATAGTGAAATATTCGTATTAATTTTTCCATTTAAATTAAATATTTCAAGACTTGTTTTTCAAATTACTGGCAACAACCGAATATAGTACACTATCCGTTTACAAAAATTTGCACTTAAATTCATAATAAATATAATTACTAGCTGTAAAAATTATATTTGTAAACAAACTCATTTATATTATTTGGACATAAAAAAAGGGGCTCCCCTCGCCCCTTTTCTCATCTATAATTAATCAGTGGATTTTATTTTTTATCATCCACTTCCTCGAATTCAACATCGGCTACGTCATCCCCTTCCGTTGAACTTTCAGCTCGCCCCGCCTCAGCAGGTCCTGCATTTGGTGCACCTTGCGCCGCATCTGTTCCACCTGTGGCTGCATACATTTCTTGTGCCGCGCCTTCCCAGGCTTTGTTCAGTCCTTCCATGGCCGTGTCAATAGCCGCCAGGTCCTGAGACTGGTGTGCTTTCTTCAACTCTTCCAAAGCGCCTTCTATGGCAGATTTGTTTCCGTCAGAGAGCTTGTCGCCATACTCCTTCAGTTGCTTCTCAGTTTGGAAGATCAATGAATCAGCGGCATTTACTTTCTCAACTTTCTCCTTCGCTTCCTTATCTGCATCAGCATTAGCCTGAGCTTCCTGCTTCATCTTTTCGATTTCTTCATCAGTCAATCCTGAAGAAGCCTCAATTCTGATCTTTTGCTCTTTATTAGTGCCTTTGTCTTTCGCGGATACATTCAAAATACCGTTAGCGTCAATGTCGAAGGTTACTTCAATTTGAGGTACTCCTCTTGGCGCCGGTGGTATTCCATCAAGGTGGAACCTGCCTATAGTTCGGTTGTCCCTGGCCATTGGTCGCTCACCTTGTAGTACGTGAATCTCTACTGAAGGCTGGCTATCAGCTGCAGTTGAGAATACCTCTGACTTCTTAGTAGGGATAGTAGTGTTAGCTTCTATAAGCTTGGTAAACACACCGCCCATTGTCTCAATTCCCAGTGACAGAGGCGTAACGTCAAGTAGAAGTACGTCCTGAACTTCACCTGTCAATACACCTCCCTGGATAGCCGCTCCGATAGCTACAACCTCATCAGGGTTTACACCTTTAGAAGGTTTTTTGCCAAAGAATTTTTCTACTTCTTCCTGGATTCTAGGGATTCTCGTTGATCCACCTACCAATATTACTTCATCAACGTCAGAAGGGCTCATGCCTGCGTCTTTCAAGGCAAGTTTACAAGGCTCCATAGATCTTTTGATCAAGGTGTCGGCAAGTTGTTCGAACTTGGCTCTTGAAAGTTTTCTTACCAAGTGTTTAGGCACACCATCAACCGGCATAATGTAAGGCAAGTTGATCTCGGTTTCGGTAGAGCTTGAAAGTTCAATTTTGGCCTTTTCAGCAGCTTCTTTCAATCTTTGAAGCGCCATAGGATCTTTTCTAAGATCAATGTTCTCGTCAGCAAGGAATTCTTCAGCCAACCAGTTGATAATTACCTGGTCAAAGTCATCACCACCGAGATGTACATCACCGTTTGTTGATTTTACCTCAAATACGCCGTCGCCCAATTCAAGAATAGAGATATCGAATGTACCCCCACCAAGGTCATACACCGCTATTTTCATATCTGCATTTTTCTTATCTAACCCGTAAGCTAGTGCAGCTGCTGTAGGCTCATTGATGATCCTTTTTACTTCAAGACCGGCAATTTGTCCAGCTTCTTTGGTAGCCTGACGCTCGGCATCGTTGAAGTAGGCAGGAACAGTAACCACAGCCTCTTTTACTTCTGTTCCAAGGTAATCTTCAGCAGTAGACTTCATCTTTTGAAGGATCATCGCTGAAATTTCCTGTGGTGTGTAATTTCTGTCACCGATCTTAACGCGAACGGTGTCGTTGTTACCTTTTTCTAAGTTGTAAGAAACGGTTTTTAGTTCTTCGCCAACTTCAGTATATTTTTTACCCATAAACCTTTTTACAGAGCTTATGGTATTTTGTGGATTTGTGATTGCTTGTCGTTTTGCAGGGTCGCCCACTTTTCTTTCGCCTTTTCCTTCGTCCAGAAAACCTACGATAGAAGGAGTGGTTCTTCTTCCCTCACTGTTAGGAATTACAACCGGCTCATTACCTTCCATTACGGCAACGCACGAGTTGGTAGTTCCTAAGTCAATTCCAATAATTTTTCCCATAATCGTTATTACTTATAGATACCTTTAATTTTCAATACTCCTGTTAAAGTATTTCTGTAATGATCAATGGTTGTGCCAATTGGATTTTGGTGACATAATGTCAGAAAGCTTTGATTGTGTTCTGTCAAGTCCAGTGTGTCTCATATCATCCACTTAAAAACAGGAACTTAAAACGGCGATCGTTGAACTAATCGTTAAGTAGTGTAATTTTGCGCCTTCATTAAGACAACATGGCAATTCAAGACGAAATAGTAAGGCGAAAAACGTTTGGTATCATCAGTCACCCGGATGCGGGGAAAACTACGCTTACAGAGAAGCTACTACTTTTTGGCGGCGCTATTCAATCGGCCGGAGCGGTGAAATCGAGTAAGATTAAAATGCATGCGCGGTCAGACTGGATGGAGATAGAGAAGCAAAGAGGTATTTCTGTGGCTACCTCGGTAATGGCCTTTGATTATCAAGGGAAAAAGATCAATATTTTGGATACCCCTGGTCATCAGGATTTTGCCGAAGATACTTATCGCACTTTAACAGCGGTTGACAGTGTGATTATGGTGATTGACTGTGTAAAAGGTGTAGAGATGCAGACCGAGAAATTAATGGAGGTTTGTCGGATGCGAAAAACTCCGGTTATCTGCTTCATTAACAAACTGGATAGGGAAGGACGCGATCCTTACGATTTATTAGACGATATAGAAGAGAAGCTAAGCATAAATGTAAGACCACTTTCATGGCCCATAAGCATGGGTAAAACTTTTAAGGGCGTTTACAGCCTATTCAATAAAAGTTTGCATCTGTTTCAACCTAGCAAATCAAAACTCGAGGAAGAAGGTATTCAGATTGAAGACATCAATGACACCAGAATAGATGAACAGATAGGAGAGAATGATGCGGCTCAACTAAGAGAAGATGTAGAATTGATCGAGGGTGTTTATCCGGAGTTTGATGTCAATGAGTATTTAGCAGGAAATGTAGCCCCGGTATTTTTTGGCAGTGCGGTAAATAATTTTGGTGTTAAAGAGCTATTGGACTGTTTTATTGAATTAGCTCCATCACCGTTAGCACGTGAGACTGAGGTTCGCAAGATAGAGCCCGATGAGAAGAAATTTTCGGGGTTCATATTTAAGATACATGCTAACATGGACCCTAATCACAGAAACAGGATAGCTTTTGTACGGGTTTGTGCTGGAAAATTTGAACGGGGCACGAATTATTATCATGTGCGGGCAGATAAGAAAATACGCTTTTCTAATGCTACTGCTTTTCTTGCACAGGAGAAAGAAATGGTGGATGAAGCCTGGCCGGGGGATATTGTAGGGTTGTATGATACCGGAAATTTAAAGATCGGAGATACATTGTCAGAAGGAGAGGGTGGAATGTATAAGGGCATACCAAGTTTTTCACCTGAGATCTTTAAAGAGGTGGTAAACAAGGATGCAATGAAAACGAAGCAATTAGAAAAAGGTCTCCATCAGCTCATGGAAGAGGGTGTTGCTCAGTTATTTACGTATGAACTGGGCTCTCGAAAGGTGGTGGGAACAGTTGGAGCGCTGCAGTTTGAAGTAATTCAGCATCGCTTAAAACATGAATATGGAGCTTCTTGTGACTTTATGCCTATTAACCTGTTTAAGGCCTGTTGGGTACACAGTACAGACAAAAAGAAGTTAAAAGAATTTTCAGATTCTAAAATGCGGCACATAGCAAAGGATAAAGACAGTAAAATGGTATTTATGGCAGAGTCCAGATCCTGGCTGACTATGGTTCAGGATAATTTTCCTGACGTAGAGTTCCATTTTACTTCAGAGTTTTAGATAATTTGAGACGATCAGACTACAAAAGTCTTAGAGACTTTTATAGTCTTTTGATAGACTAGAACAGCTCCTTCAAATCAAAATTTAGGTTTTTGATAATAGTGGAAGTCACTTTGCCCTCATTAACTACGAATGAATGAGGCTCGTCACGGTTTTTCTGAGATAGAAGGTAGATTTCAAGTGATTTATTTGCCGGGTCTACGATCCAATATTCTTTAACACCAAACTTGAAGTAGGCTTTCTTTTTGGTATATCGATCTACAAAACTATTAGATGGAGAAATAACTTCTATCACAAGGTCAGGTGGACCTTCCAGGCCGCGTTCACTGATAAGGTGGGAGTTTTCACCAGTCACAAATACTATATCAGGGTGATAAATATTTTTTTTATCCAAAAACACGTCAATAGGAGATAGTAAGACTTCCTCCCTGTCGCCTAAGAATTGGTGAAGCAGAATGTGAAGCTTTCCTATAATCCTTTGATGTTCTGTATTCGGCGCAGATGTCATAACTAGATTTCCATCAATAAGCTGGCACAGTTCCACATCTAACTGAAGATAATCTTCAATAGTCCATACTTTTGATCTATCGATTGTCAGTGTTTGCATAGCTTTGCTTCTTTAAATTTACCAATTATATTAGTTTTTATTCAATGGCCGCAGCATTACCAATTTTATATGAAGATAATCACCTCATTGTGGTTAATAAAGCTTCCGGTGAGTTGGTGCAGGGGGATAAAACCGGTGATGAAACTGTGGCCGATCATGTTAAAGCTTACATAAAAAAGAAATACAATAAATCGGGAGATGTGTTCCTCGGTATAGTGCATCGATTGGACCGCCCGGTAAGTGGCGCAGTTCTTTTTGGGCGTACATCTAAGGCTTTAGAACGTATGAATGCACAATTTCGTGAGCGGGAAGTGCAAAAAACCTATTGGGCCATAACAAAGGACCGCCCTCCACAAACGCAGGATGAGCTCGTACACTGGTTAAAGAAAAATCATGAGGCAAATCGTACCGCTGCATTCAATAAAGAAGGTAAAGGAACGCAGAAGGCTATTTTATCTTATAAATTGATGGGCAGGATTGCCGAGTATTATTTGCTTGAAGTTAAGCCGGTGACGGGCAGGCCACATCAGATAAGGGTACAGTTAGCTAAAATAGGGTGTCCCATTCTTGGAGATGTAAAATATGGCGGCGCCAAACAGGGAGGTGGACAACTTATTTATTTACATTCGAGATCATTGGAATTCGTTCATCCGGTAAAGAAAGAACCGGTTCGAATAGATGCCGCTGTTCCTAAGGATCAAATTTGGCAATTATTTAATCAGTTATGAGTTGGTTTGAAAAACTTCAGAAAAAATGGGACGTGGGTCCACTTCGGGTGATCTTAATACTAATAGTATTCGCATGTACCGGGTTTACCGTTCTATTCCTTAAAGAACCCGTGCTTTCAATGATATTACCAGATGGAGAACGCAGTTGGTTGTTTACTGTAGCCTATTACGTTTTGATCCTTCCTATCTACAACGTTATATTGCTTATCTATGGCTTTGTATTTGGCCAATTCAAATTCTTTTGGGCATTTGAGAAACGGATGTTTCAAAGAATATCAAAAAAGAAGCCGTCTTAAAAAGTATAAGCTGAGACGGCTTCTTCAGTTTAAAAAATGGAGTAATTTTTAAAGATTATAGCTAATACCACCCAAATAGGTTCCGCTAATAGTATCAGTACCGTAGTGTTGTCTTGCATCACTTCCTACATTTCTGGCGTTAAAATAAACATCGAGTTTATCAGTAATGGAGTAGGCTATTTTCGCATTTAGTATAAGTAAAGCGTCTTTGATGCCTTCCGTTGAAGTTCTAACAAGGTCCGAAGTATGATAAAGCTCCTGACTTGCCATAAAGTATGGATTTAATCCAATGTTTAACTTATTAATGGGTTTGTAGTTAATGAACGCACCACCGTAATAATTAGGTGTTGCACCATCTTCCACATCATCATCGCCAATCAGGTTTTCTACATCTGTCTTTTGAAGTGTAATGAATGGTTTAATCACAAGGTTTGTGTTAGGCACCCAGTTCAAGGAGAACGTAGCCCCTATTTGCTTTCCTACAGCATCTAAATTAACTTCAACACTTTCAGCGCGAATAACATTATCAACAGGATCAAATTCGGACGTAGTCGGTGATGCAGCAGATAGATCTTCAATTTGTTGATGGAAAAAAGATGCGTCCAGTTGCAAATTATTCGTGATCTTGAATCTTGCACCTATTTCTGTCATGGTATTAGTCACCAGGTCTAAATTTTGATTTCCACTTGCTCTAAAAATAAGAGGGGTTCCTGTATCGGTAACGCCTTGAATAGTTATATTCCTAAAGCTGCTTAGCATAAATGAGCTACTGTTTGACTTAGCCTGAACTAATCTTAGTAGCACATCATCAATAGGCTTAAACGTGGATATGAATTGGTAAGCAAGATAAACATCGTCCGGAGTGTCATAACTATCCAGGCGTAAGGCGGCTACAAATCTCCACTTTTCCGTAGGTCTATAGTCTGCTTTTAACGCACCACCTAAAATATCAAGATTTACTTTTGCATTTAAAATGCCCCCATTTACAGATTCTCCAATGTATTCCGTGTCATCATAGACTATATGCTGGTAGTTGAAAGAGGGGACAATTTCTAACTTCGAATCCAACAGCTCCCAGGAGTAACTCAGGTTGGTATTTACAATACTATAATCATAGGTACTTTGCACTGCAAACTGATCCTGACTTTCCAATAATTCATCAAATCCGTTGGTGTAAGAAAACCTAACGCCAAATTTTTTGTAATTGGAATTTACATTTAGGTAATAACTGTCATTATTACCGAACACAGGTGTGTCATTGGTAAGGAAGGGGCGTTGTGCACGAGAATCCTGATAGCCGGCGGCAAGGTTTACATTTAGTTCATCTTTGGTATAGTTCATGTAGCCATTGATACCGTATTTTTCTATGGAAAACTCTGTTTCACCTGATGTCAATGGAGGATCCGTAGAGTATTCGTCTAATTCATAGTCATAATATAGTTCCTCATGCCGGTCACGACTTTGATAGTTGCCGGACAAAGCTACTTCGATATTTTCATTGATTTTGCGGCTAAGTAATACATTACCCACAAATGTATTAGGTGTGCCGTACTGAACATTCGCAGCTACGTCAGTCCCTTCTTCGAAATCTTTTTTAGTAATTACATTGATTACACCTGCTACAGCATTGGGGCCAAATAGGGGCGCGCTAGGACCGCGAACAATTTCTATACGTTCCACATCGATTAAATCCACAGGTAGTGTTTCCCACAGAGTTAAACCAAAGCTATAGTTGAATACCGGCCGGTCATTGATCATGACTAATGTAATTTGATTGGACTGATCGTTATAGGATGTATACCTGGATATGTTATCAAAGCCACGCAGATGAACATCATAAGTACCGTTGTACATTTCCCTAACAATAAGGTCGGGGCATAATCTCAATGCTTCGGGAATGGAGGTAGCTCCTGAATTAGTAATGTCGTCTTTTGTTATGGTATAACTTGACAGGGGAGCTTCAAATACGGTTTCTTTTTTATTAGAGGCAGAAACAATTGGGAGATTCATGAGTTCTTCTAAGGAAAGATCAAAAAGCTCTTCTTTGGACAATTCGTCTTGAGATTGAGAAACCGTCGGAGGGATCGCACAGACCACCAGCAACAAACAAAAAAAATAGCGATGTTTCATAATAAAATGTTTAATGACTAAGAACTAACAAGGTTGTTTTACCAAGGGCCAATGGACTATGTTCATTTAAATCCAAAGGCCCTACGGCGCCTACTTATTTTGGGTTTATATAAATTTTATACATTGAACTTTTTTAATAATTCATGAAATTCAAAGAAGTGTTATTTAAAGATTGTAGCTAAGCCCACCTAAATAAGTCCCGCTAATAGTATCAGTACCATAGTGTTGCCTTGTATCACTTCCTACATTTCTGGCATTAAAATAAACATCGAGTTTATCAGTAATGGAGTAAGCTATTTTAGCGTTTAGTATCAATAAAGCATCTTTAATACCTTCGGTTGAAGTTCTAACAAGATCCGAAGTATGATAAAGCTCCTGACTTGCCATAAAGTATGGATTTAATCCAATGTTTAACTTATTAATGGGTTTGTAGTTAATGAACGCACCACCGTAATAATTAGGTGTTGCACCATCTTCCACATCATCATCGCCAATCAGGTTTTCTACATCTGTCTTTTGAAGTGTAATGAATGGTTTAATCACAAGGTTTGTGTTAGGCACCCAGTTCAAGGAGAACGTAGCCCCTATTTGCTTTCCTACAGCATCTAAATTAACTTCAACACTTTCAGCGCGAATAACATTATCAACAGGATCAAATTCGGACGTAGTCGGTGATGCAGCAGATAGATCTTCAATTTGTTGATGGAAAAAAGATGCGTCCAGTTGCAAATTATTCGTGATCTTGAATCTTGCACCTATTTCTGTCATGGTATTAGTCACCAGGTCTAAATCTTGATTTCCGCGTATATTAAAAACAATGGGTATTCCTGTAGGGCTAACGGTCTGAATGTTTATGTTTCTAAAGCTGTTTAGCATAAATGAACTGCTGTTTGACTTAGCGTGAACAAATCTTAGCAGTACATCATCAATAGGCTTAAATGTGGACATGAGCTGGTAAGCAAGATAAACATCGTCCGGAGTATCATAACTATCCAGGCGTAAGGCAGCCACAAATCTCCACTTGTTCGTAGGTCTATAGTCCGCTTTTAGCCCGCCACCTAGTACATCGAGATTTACTTTCGCGTTTAAAACACCTCCGACTGCAGATTCTCCGACGTATTCCGTGTCGTCGTAGACTACATGCTGATAGTTGAAAGAGGGGACAATTTCTAACTTCGAATCTAACAGCTCCCAGGAGTAATTCAGGTTAGCATTTAGTATGTTATAATCATAGGTAGTTATTAACACTGCAGACTGATCCGTGCTTTCCACTAATTCATCAAATCCGTTGGTGTAAGAAAACCTAACGCCAAATTTTTTGTAATTGGAATTTACATTTAGGTAATAACTGTCATTATTACCAAACACAGGTGTATTGCCGGTAAGGAAGGGGCGTTGTGCACGAGAATCCTGGTAGCCGGCAGATAGGTCAATGTTTAGTTGATCTTTGGTGTAGTTCATATATCCATTGATACCGTATTTTTCTATTGAGAACTCCGTTTCATCCGTTGCTGTTGGAGGATCCGTAGAGTATTCGTCCAATTCATAGTTATAATATAATTCCTCATGTCGGTCACGACTTTGATAGTTGCCGGATAAAGCTACTTCGATATTATCATTGATTTTGCGGCTAAGTAATACATTACCCACAAATGTATTAGGTGTGCCGTACTGAACATTCGCAGCTACGTCAGTCCCTTCTTCGAAATCTTTTTTAGTAATTACATTGATTACACCTGCTACAGCATTGGGGCCAAATAGGGGCGCGCTAGGACCGCGAACAATTTCTATACGTTCCACATCGATTAAATCCACAGGTAATGTTTCCCACAGAGTTAAACCAAAACTATAGTTGAATACCGGGCGGTCATTGATCATGACCAATGTAATTCGATTGGATTGGGCATTAAAGTCTGTATACCGCGATATATTATCAAAACCACGCAGATGAACATCATAAGAACCGTTGTACAGTTCCCTAACAATAAGGTCGGGACATAATCTCAATGCTTCGGGAATGGAAGTAGCTCCTGAATTAGTAATGTCGTCTTTCGTTATGGTATAACTTGACAAGGGGGCTTCAAATACGGTTTCTTTTTTATTAGAGGCAGAAACAATTGGGAGATTCATAAGTTCTTCTAGAGAAAGATCAAAAAGCTCCTCTTTGGACAATTCGTCTTGAGACTGAGAAACCGTCGGAGGGATCGCACAGACCACCAGCAACAAACAAAAAAAATAGCGATGTTTCATAATAAAATGTTTAACGACCAAGAACGAATCTGACTCCTTTGCCCAAGAACCAATGGACTATCTTTACTTAGGGCCAAATGCGATACGATGCCTACTTATTTTGGGTTTATATAAATTTTATACATTGAACTTTTTTAATGATTCATGGAATTCAAAGAAGTGTATTTTTTTGGAAAGTAAGAATGAATATTTGGCGAATTGGACCTAAATACCAAATTATACTTAATATAGAGTAGGTATAAATACGTACATCAAATTAAGTTTAAGTACCTGTTTAACAGACTTTTGTGAGGTTTTTGATGTAAAGTATATACTTGAATCCTTCCAAGGATTAACTGAAGAAGTGTCGATTATAATCCTGTTTTGTCAACAAATATTGAAATAATTAATAATGTAATATTTCTTCTCATAATTTACTTTTTTTAATATCAGCTAAAATATACTTTTAAGGGTCATACTCAAGTACCATCTTTCAATTGAGTTTTGATTGGTCATCAATTTTTTTGGGACTAGTTCAGATTGAATTGAGTTTGAGCATGGGCTGTGAACCCTTGCTGGCGTAGTCCTGGAAAGCTTCAAGTGTGTTAATCTATTTACAACGTGAGGATTTGTCTGCACATAAGCCGATTATACTATACGCAAACTCCGGATATTTTTATGTACCACTGGTCTTTCTATTAGTCCATGCTGTTAGAAAAGTATATTTTAACTTTTAGCTCTTTCCGGGTGTCTTTTCAACTTAAGGTCTTCAATTGTTCTACTTATATGCAGTTTGTAGTCTGGGTAGGGTATAGACTTGAGACAAGGGCTCTGCCAGTGCCGTATTTTCGCACTATATCTTGAAAATTTCAACAGCAAGTAACCTGTCAGGTCCCCACTTTCATTCACAAAAGGCGTTGGATTACCCATCCCAAGGCGCTTGGCTATACCTAAGCTGACTACTCGGCATAACTATCTTGTATTACCAGGGCTGATCTAAATCCATAGCAATTATCTATAACTGTGGAGCTAAGCCTTTTGAAATTTCAGCCTGTTCTGGTCGAAACATAACTGTAGTCTTCTCTACTATTTAATGCTCTAAAAGTGGTGACCAGTCCTACTCAAAGTAATGAAGATGGCCGAAAGAATACCAGAAAAACCCAAGCTTTAAAAAAGGATGTGATTCTAGGGTTTATAAAAAAAGTTGAACGTGTTACTAATAACGGGTTAAGTAGAGTACTACGGCATGCTATGTCAGGCCATCAGCTAGAACAATCACCTTATTGTGCAATACCTCCACTACTCCTCCCGTAATTTCTATTGTACTTTCACCCTTACCATTCTTGTATTTCATTTGACCGGCCTTCAATGTGCTCACCAAAGGGGCGTGATCGTTCAATACTTGAAATTGTCCATCGACTCCGGGAAAGGTAACTGCACTGACTTCTCCCTCAAATACTTTTTTGGCAGGTGTTACTATTTCTAAAAACATTAGGCTTTTGCTTCTTCCATCATTTTCTCACCTTTTACTACAGCATCCTCTATTGAGCCCACAAGGTTGAAGGCCATTTCAGGAAGGTGGTCATACTTACCATCGATGATATCGTTGAATCCTGTTATAGTATCCTTAATATCAACAAGTACTCCTGGGATTCCGGTAAACTGCTCTGCTACGTGGAAAGGTTGAGATAAGAATCTTTGCACTCTTCTAGCTCTGTGCACCACTTCTTTATCCTCATCGGAGAGCTCGTCCATACCGAGGATCGCAATAATATCCTGAAGTTCTTTGTATCGCTGCAATATCTCTTTTACTCGTTGTGCGCATTCATAATGCTTATCGCCAAGCACCTCGGCATTCAAAATTCTTGAAGTAGAATCAAGGGGGTCAACAGCTGGATAAATTCCTAGCTCGGAAATTTTTCTTGAAAGTACGGTGGTGGCGTCCAGGTGGGCAAAAGTCGTTGCTGGAGCCGGATCTGTTAAATCGTCGGCAGGAACATAAACAGCCTGTACAGAGGTAATAGAACCTTTCTTAGTGGATGTTATGCGTTCTTGCATAGCTCCCATCTCGGTTGCCAGGGTGGGCTGATATCCCACAGCTGAAGGCATACGACCAAGGAGGGCAGATACTTCAGAGCCAGCCTGGGTAAATCTGAATATATTGTCTATGAAGAAAAGGATATCTCTTCCAGCGCCCTCTGCATCTCCATCTCGGAAATATTCTGCTACTGTTAGTCCTGACAACGCCACTCGGGCACGTGCTCCCGGAGGCTCATTCATTTGACCAAACACAAATGTAGCTTTGGATTCTTTTAGTTTCTCATCGTCTACCTTTGAAAGGTCCCATCCGCCTTCTTCCATAGAGTGAAGGAAATCATCGCCATATGTAACAATTCCGGACTCAATCATTTCACGAAGAAGATCATTTCCTTCTCTTGTTCGCTCTCCAACACCGGCAAATACGGAAAGACCAGAATAAGCTTTAGCAATGTTATTAATCAGTTCCTGAATAAGAACTGTTTTACCTACACCAGCGCCGCCAAACAAACCGATTTTACCCCCTTTAGCGTAGGGCTCCAGTAGGTCTATTACCTTAATACCTGTGAATAGTACTTCTGTTGAGGTAGACAAATCTTCGAATTTAGGGGCATGTCTGTGAATAGGTAATCTATTCTTACCCTCCGGTTGTTTTATACCGTCGATGGCTTCACCAACAACATTAAATAAGCGACCTTTAATATCGTCACCAGTAGGCATTGTAATGGGCGTACCTTGGTCAACAACATCCATACCGCGAACAAGGCCTTCAGAACTTTCCATGGCAATAGTTCTTACGCGATCTTCGCCCAAGTGCTGTTGACACTCTAATACCACTACTTGTCCGTTTTCTTTAGTTACCTCAAGTGCATCAAGGATGTTAGGGAGTTTAGCCCCTTTTGCGTCAAAACTAACGTCCACTACTGGGCCGATTACCTGTGTGACTTTGCCAATATTTGCCATTTGTTATTCTTTGATTAGAAATTCTCGCTCTTCAAATTAAGCCGCAAAATTACATCTAATATCACATAAACCAAAGGTAGTAAAACGTTTTTTGAACTTCGTAAAGCCGATTATGACTGGAGTGAAATACGGAAGGTTGTTCCAATATCTTCTTCTGATGATTTTACGGTTATTTTGCCACCATGATATACTTCTATGATACGCTTGGCAAGGGTTAGCCCTAGTCCCCATCCTCTTTTTTTTGTAGTAAATCCTGCATCAAAAACATGTTTTAATTTCGACTTAGGGATACCCTTCCCCGTATCAGAGATGTCTACAAAAACACGACCTTCGCTACCCTTTAAAATGAAGATATGTATCTTGCCAGAGGCGCTCATAGCGTCTACTGCATTTTTGCATAAGTTCTCAACTACCCACTCGAAAAGTGGTGGATTAATCTGCGCTTTAATTCCTTTGGTAAGTGCAGCAATGGTTATTTCAACCTTTGGGGAAATTCTAGGCCTTAGGTATTCAATGATAGAACCTATAAGTGGTTCTATTTCTTCCTCACTTAACACAGGGGTCGAACCAATATTGGAAAACCTTTCAGTAATTACCTGAAGTTTTTTTATATCCTTGTCCAACTCTCCAATCAGCTCTTTGTCTTTAATGTTTGCCTGATCTTTAAAATATTCTACCCATGCCATAAGCGAAGAGATGGGTGTGCCCAGCTGATGAGCGGTTTCCTTGGCCAGGCCTACCCAAACGCTGTTCTGCTCGGCGGCTTTTGAATAATCAAAAGCCATGTATGCGATGAATGCAATCACTGCAATTATTGATAGCTGTGCAATGGGATAGTAGGTAAGCTGTGTAAGTAGGAAGCTGTTTCTGTAGTATACATAATTCACTAAGTTAATTTCGTTGGTAAGCGCTTCTCTCACAATTACTTCTATGGGTTCATATTCGCCTCTCATTTTTTCGAGCTCTTCATAAAGTAACTGTTTTCGCTGCTTTTCATTTAAAGCTGAGTCGATATCAATATTTCTATGATGGATGATTTCTCCGCTTTCAGAAAGAAGAATAGTGGGGATAGAATTATTTTTGATTAAGATCTCATCGCTAACAAAGTTTAGGTCTTTATCTAGTTTAGCGTCAAGCGTATACTGTAAGGCTTTTGCATAAAGTTCAATTTGACTTTGCTCTCGATCTTTTAGCTGACTCACTAACAAATTAGTGTAAAAGATTGAAGTCACGCTAATAATAATAGACACGGATAGTATGATCCATTTGATTTTGTTTCGATCATATTTCAGATCAATCCCTACCGTTTTGATACCATCTGCCATCTGCTCAAATTAAACAAAAAAGCCGGATACTTAGCATCCGGCTTTGAATGTGTAAATTCTTCAGCTCAGTTCTTCATCATAAACCACTTGGCCAGTACCTTGTAATTTACTTTGGTGCCATGCATGAGAATGCCTACTCGGTAAATACGGCCGGCGAGCCATACAGTTCCTATGAATCCTAAAATAAGGAGGACCATGGAAAGCGCCAATTCCCAAGCAGGTACGCCAAATCCTATTCGGCCCATCATGGCAATTGGGGAAGTAAACGGTATTATGGACAGCCAGAAGCTTACGTTTCCATCCGGATTATTGATAATACTGCTCATGCCAACTATCCCTGCGATTAAAGGGATCATAATCGGGAACATAAACTGTTGTGCTTCAGATGCTGTATCTACAGCTGAACCCACCGCTGCAAAAAGAGAACCGTACAGGAGATAACCCCCTATGAAATAGAATATAAAAGTGAGAATGATTTTGGTAAACGGAATGCTGGCAAATAGTCTCATGGCTTTCTCCGCTTCCGGACTATTTTGTGCCATTTCAGCAGCTTCAGATAGCTGCGCTTGCTGGGGCATTTCTAGACCCAAGACACCGGTTACCACTGTAAATAATGTGCCCATAAGCACAACCCAAATGATAACTTGAAACAATCCTACCGAGGCCACTCCCAGTATTTTACCCATCATGAGTTGAAAGGGCTTCACTGTGGAAACAATTACCTCCACAATTTTACTGCTTTTTTCTTCTATTACACCCTGCATTACCTGCCCACCGTAGGCAAACATAAATATATAAATTAGAAAACCTGTGATGTAGCCAATACCGAAGGAAACACCAGCATCACTTTCCTTCTCTTCGCCCTCGCTTATATTTAGCGATTTCAGATCAATACTTGTCTTAAGCCGGTCCAGCATTTCTTTATCTACTTCATAAACCTTCAGTTTTTCATCCCGGATGGAGGATTCAATTTTGTTTTCAATGGAATTAATGGTCGAAAAGTTAGGATTGGACTTTGCATAAAGTGTAAAGCCCTGCGGTGATTCGATATCAAAATTTGGAATGTACAATAAACCATAGTCTTCGCTCTCGGTAAAAGCGCTTTTAGCAGTTTCCAAGTCCCCATTTACAGATACAAAAGAGTATTTTTCTGTGCTTTCCGTATTGAATTTACCGCTTTTGTCCAGTACATGGATGATCTGCTGTTTGGCGCTTTCATCCTCTTTTTTCATTAGAACAATCAACCCACCGAAAAGCGCTGGAAATATTAGTGGTACAAGGACTGTGGTAAGCAGGAATGACCTCTTTTTTACCCTGCTCATAAACTCTCTTTGTAATACTAGAAATAACTTATCCATTGTTTCCTCCTTCCACTTTTGAGATGAAAATTTCATTTATTGACGGCACCTTTTCAATGAAAGAATGAACCTCTGTTGTTGATATTAAATTCTGTAAAAGATCATTTGGACTAAGTTTCCCGTTCTTGATTTGGATTATGCTTTTATGCATTTCATCCTCCAGAACCTCATGACCTAAAACTTCAAAATCATTTGAAAGAGAACCATTTACAGCGCCTTTGTGGTCTACTAAGAAGGTATTGCTTCTATAGCTGTCTTTTATTGCTTTCTTAGTGCCTTCCAGAATCTTTTTACTGTTATTAATAAGGGCGATATGATCGCATAGTTCTTCTACAGATTCCATTCTATGAGTAGAGAATATAATTGTGCTCCCTTTTTCCCGTAACTCAAGAATTTCATCCTTGATAAGGTTGGCGTTTACGGGGTCAAAGCCTGAGAACGGTTCATCCAGAATAATGAGTTTGGGCTCATTCAATATAGTGGATATAAACTGGATTTTTTGGGCCATACCTTTTGAAAGGTCTTCAATTTTTTTATTCCACCACTCATAAATACCGAGCCTTTCGCACCAGGCTTTACTTCTTTTGATAGCTTCTTTTCTGGGTAGGTTTCTTAGCTGCCCTAGGTAGACCAATTGTTCGCCTACCTTCATCTTTTTGTAAAGGCCTCGTTCTTCTGGTAAATAGCCAATCATAGAAATATGATCTGCATTTAGGAGATCTCCATTGATTCTTACTTCGCCCTCATCGGTATTAATAATTTGATTGATAATACGAATGAAAGTAGTTTTCCCGGCCCCGTTAGGCCCCAGAAGACCATAGATGCTCCCTTCAGGAATGCTGATATCAACATTATCCAATGCAGTATGCTCAGCATATCTTTTAGTGATGTTTGTTGCTTTTAGTGCTTCCAATAGATTGAGATTTAATTCATGTCGTTAGTTCCTACGCTCCGGTATTTATTACACTAGAACATAGAAAATTTGAGTGAAGATAAATCTTAGCGACTAAAAAACTTAAATGAAATGGAGAGTGGCGGATTTATAAGATGGGTGAGTATAAAGCTAGTTGCGTTCTTTGAAAACTATGCTACCCATACTTACATCCAAGTCAAAATTCAGTACGTTTTCTGCATCCTCGGAGAACTCCTTGTTGACATAAGTGTTATCTCCAATCTTGGAGAAGGATTTACTCAATTTAACTCGGCATAACCACGAGTCCTTGATCTTTACCTTAACGGGAGTACCTTCTTTAGGTACAAATATCATCAGGTTTCCAGCGCCCACGGAACCTTTAATGGTGCTTGATACTTCGGTTTTGTCAGTGAAATCCAGCATTAAATTTCCAAAACCGATATCTGCTACTACATGCTTAGCCTTTGAATGATTGAGCTTTTCAACATTAACAGATCCCAAATCCACTTTTACATAGAAAGTGTCCATTGCAATCATGTTACTCTGATCTTCCTTATAACCAATGTTAACGTCGGCGCTCCCGGTATGTACCTTAAGATTATTGATCGATAGTCCACCCAGGTTAATATGTGCTTCACCCACGCCGTAGTCAAGATTTAAGTTATATGCCTTATTATCGGTCAAATAAACCTTCCAAGTTTTATCTTTTTCTTCCTCAGACCGACCAAACATCCGGTACGAAATGGATTGGCCTAAGCTTTCGGATCGGGAATCTTCCAAATCCAGGTTAATTTCACAATTTTTACCTGTAATGTTCTTTTCGAATGAATGTCCGTAGCTATCATAATCCTGATCGCTGTAGACATTTAGAAGTTCTTTACTTTCTCCTTGCTTAATGTAACAACGACCACTATTTACCTTAAAATTAAGATCGACCACACGGACTTCCGCATTATCCTCTACCGAAAATTGTTTTTTAACCTGTGAAATTGAAAGGGTAGAACTGATGATCCCCGCACCTAGCAAAACTAGTCTTCTCCGCATGTGGTATCTTACGAGAAAATTAGCGTGGTGTTACGAAAAAGTTACTTTTTTAGTTAGAAAAAATGAGAAAAACTTACATCCAAAGCAGATGCAATTTTATCTCATTTTAATTAAAAGAACTCTTTCATTCGTTCAAAGAAACCTTTATCACTTTTGCCAGGCTTAGGGGCAAAGTTTGAAGAGTGACGCATGCTTTCTAACTTGTCTTTTTCTTCAGTGGAAAGTGTTTTTGGTGTCCAAACATTAACATGTACGAGCTGGTCTCCGATTTCATACCCATTAATGTCTTTTATTCCTTTGCCTCTCAAGCGCAAAATTTTACCACTTTGCGTTCCAGGTTCTATTTTAATACGGAGTTTGCCAGAAATCGAAGGTACTTCAACTGATGTTCCCAAGGCTGCATCAATAAAGCTTACATAGAGATCGTAAACCACGTTATTACCTTCCCGAACCAAATGCTCGCTTTCAGTTTCTTCAATTAATATTAGTAAATCACCGGCCGGTCCACCACCAGGCGATTCATTACCTTTACCGGACATTGAAAGCTGCATGCCTTCACTTACACCTGCTGGAATTTTGATAGGAATGATCTCCTCCTTTGAAACAAGTCCGGAGCTATCTACACCAGGAGGTCGGTGATCAAGAATTTGGCCTGAGCCGTTACATGTAGGACATGTACTCGTAGATACCATTTGACCCAGCATGGTATTGACCGCTTTCCTTACCTGACCGGTACCCTGGCACGTACTACATGTTTTGAAAGTGACACCATCAGCCTGCGTCAGGCGGTTTACTTTTATTTTCTTTTCTACGCCTTCTGCTATTTCCTGAAGCGTGAGCTTTAGTTTAATGCGAAGGTTGGAACCTTTGCGTTGCCTACGCCTTCCTCCACCTCCGCCTCCAAAGAAGCTTTCAAAAGGATTTCCGCCCCCTCCGCCAAAAATATCTCCAAATTGAGAGAATATGTCATCCACATTCATGCCGCCACCACCAAAGCCGCCGCCATTCATGCCTTGATGACCAAAACGATCATAGCGCTGCCGCTTTTCCTGATCACTTAGCACCTCATAGGCTTCTGCAGCCTCTTTGAAATTCTCTTCGGCTTGTGCATCTCCGGGGTTTTTATCAGGATGATACTTGATAGCTACTTTTCTGTAGGCTTTCTTTATCTCATCCTGGCTGGCAGATTGACTTACACCTAATATTTCATAATAATCTCTTTTGGCCATTCTTCTTTACTTTACTAGCTTCCAATCACCACTTTTGCGTAGCGCACCACCTTATCTTTCAATAAATATCCTTTTTCTATAACATCGACAATTTTGCCCTTCAGCTTCTTTTTAGGAGCCGGTATCTGTGTGATAGCTTCGTGGAACTCGGGATCAAAATCGGAGCCTTGCTTATGCTCCATGGTCTTCAATCCTTTCTGCTCTAGTATTTTTTTGAATTTACCGGATATCAAGTCCAAACCTTCTTTTAAAGCCTTAATGTCTGAATCATTATCTTTAAAAGATTTTTCTGCGCGCTCAAAGTCATCAATTACGGATAGAAGGTCTGAAATCAAGCCTTCATTGGCAGTTTGAACCATTTCCAGCTTTTCTTTGGCAGTTCTGCGTCTAAAGTTTTCAAACTCTGAATATAATCTTAAATACTTATCCTTACTTTCTGACAATTCGTCTTGGAGAACCTCCAATTCGCTTTTTGTGTCAGCTTTTGGACTTTCTCCGTTTTCATTGCTGCTAACGTCCTGTTCGGAGTTATCTTCTGTTTTTGGCTCTTCTATCTGGTTATCAGCTGATTCTTGTATTTCCTTCTCTTCTAAATTCTCGTTTTCCATGTTATCCAAAGTAATAAAATATTGAACGCTTCCTGAATGTCAATTATTCTGCCAAATGAACCTGAATGCCAAAATGACATTATTTGTTCAAAATGCTCCAAAGCCTATCCTTTAGTTGCACAAGGCCTGTTTGAGCTATGCTCGAAATAAATAATGCATCTATTCCCGGTGGGAGTTCCTGTTTCATTTCCAGAATTAGTTCCTCATCCAACATATCACTCTTCGAAATAGCCAGAAGTCTTTCTTTATCAAGAAGTTCAGGATTATACTTGTCAAGTTCTCCAACTAAAATCTCGTATTCCGTTTTTATATCTTCTGCATCCGCAGGAATAAGAAATAGCAGAACACTGTTTCTTTCAATATGTCTTAAAAACCTAGTACCCAGCCCTTTTCCTTCCGATGCACCTTCAATAATACCTGGGATATCTGCCATAATGAACGACTTGTGATCCCTGTAAGCTACTACGCCAAGGTTAGGAACCAGTGTGGTAAAAGGATAATCGGCTATTTCTGGTTTAGCAGCTGAAAGCACAGATAGTAAGGTGGATTTGCCCGCATTCGGAAAACCTACAAGACCTACATCCGCTAATACTTTTAGCTCTAAAACAACCCAGCTTTCAGAACCTTCTTCACCAGGCTGAGCATATCTGGGGGTTTGGTTGGTTGCTGTTTTGAAGTTTTCATTTCCCAGCCCTCCTCGTCCACCCTCGGCTAAAATTTTCTCCTGATTATCATGGGTGATTTCAAAAAGGATCTCGCCGGTTTCCGAATCCTTAGCTACCGCGCCAAGTGGCACCTCGAGTATGACATCCTCGCCTTGTGCTCCGGAGCGTCGTCCACCTTCACCGGGCTTGCCATTTTCGGCGATGACATGCTTTTTATAGCGTAAATGCAGGAGTGTCCAGAGTTGTGCATTACCTTTTAATATAATATGTCCACCTCTGCCTCCATTGCCTCCATCCGGCCCACCTTTTGGTACATGTTTCTCACGTCTGAAATGAGCAGATCCTGGTCCGCCTGCCCCGGAACGAGCACAAAACTTAACGTAGTCTATAAAGTTTGAAGATGACAAAACGCTTTGGTCGAGCGGCTTATAAGGAGTCTACAACCGAGGTAATTTCAGTAAAGATATCGTCTATATTTCCAACGCCGTTGACCGTTTTAAGCCTATCTTGTTCTTTATAAAAAGGCAGTACATGCACGGTCTTATCGAAATACTCTGCTATTCGCTTGTTAAGCTTATCTTCATCATCATCAGGCCTATTCTCAAGGGCTTTCCTTTTTGCTATGCGGTTACGTACTACCTCTTCAGAAACACTAAGTTCTATAACACAATGAATAGCAGTATCCATAGACTCCATTAATCCATCCAGCGCTTCTGCTTGTGCAACAGTTCTTGGGAACCCATCAAACAAAAAACCATTTACATCTGTATTTTTTTCCACCTCTTCCTTTAACATGGCAATGGTAATATCATCTGAAACGAGATTGCCGTTGTTCATGATCTCTTTTACTTTCTGACCTAATTCGGTGTCGTTTTTTGTGTGCCACCTAAACAGATCTCCGGTGGATATATGCTTAAGATTATATTGCTTTATTAACCCTTCACTTTGCGTGCCTTTACCTGCACCAGGAGGGCCAAATATGATTAAGTTTAACATTCTCTGTGATTTATTAATAAGTGGAAGGAGTCTCTACTACATTATACAGGTCCTTTAAATTACGACCCAGGCCATCATAATCCAAACCATAACCTAAAACGAAAGAATCAGGAAGTTGAAAGCCGATATACTTAATCAGGCTTTCAATTTTAGCAGACTTAGGTTTCTGGAACAGGGATACTACTTCAATGGACTTGGCTCCTAAGGACTTGAACTCGTCAAGCATTTTTGAAATAGTTTTACCGGTATCAACTACGTCTTCTATGATTATTACGTCCCTTTTGAAGATATTTTCACTTAAACCGATTAGCTGTTTTACATTTCCGGAACTTTCCATTTCCTCATAAGACGCTACTTTAACAAAAGAAATTTCACATTCAATATTTATTTCTTTTAGTAGATCCGACGCGAACATGAAGGATCCATTCAATATGGCGATGAATAGAGGGCTCTGATCTTTGTAATCATGGTTGAGTTGTTGAGCAAGAGAAAAGATCTTACCCTGCAACTCATTATGAGGAATGAGCATTTCGAAATACTTGTCTTTGACCTGTATCATTTGTTATGCGCCACTGTAGCCTAATCAAAACCATTTAATTTATCCGTTACTCCGTATTAGAGAAAACTGGTCTGTTCTAAAATGGCGTGCAAATATAAAAATTATATTGAGAGTCACAGGTTCTTCATTAAATAGACATACATCTTTATCATACTTACTATGTCTTTTTTATGAACCGTTTCATTTGGCGAATGGACATTATCTTCAGGTGCGCCTATGAAACACCAGTCAATGGGATAAGGGGACTGTTGTATTTCTCGCCCGTCACTGGAGCCGTTGCCTTCCACTTCCAACTGAAAATCAATTCCTGATTCCGCGGCCAACTGAATTATGCGATCTGTAAATAGTTTTCGCGGAATATTTCTATCGCGAATTGATATCGCTACGCCCATACCTGGTAGTACGCCATCTGTTACCCAAGTTATGTCTGAAATCAGGGCTTTTTTTATGCGCCATTTTTCATACATGTATTTGATGAGGAAGGGCACCGACCCTCCTCCATGTTCCTCCCAGGTGCTGAATACAATTACACCATCTGTTAACGTTTCAGCTACCTTAAGAGCATTATAAACACCAAGCCTATTATCTAAATAGCAACTGGTGATCTCATCTTTCGATTCTATAAAGTTGCATTCAAAGGCGAGGGGTGTTCCTCTGTCAATAGGTCTCCCAAAATTATGGTACAGCCTATTTCCCTCATCTTTTTGAAGTGTGCACTCAATTTCTCCAAGGCTATCCCTACCAACTAATCTATACCCGTCTTCTATCTGTGGCCCACCAATTGGAACGAGCTGATTTTCGTACCTTGTGGTAAAACCTATGGTGTCGATATGTGCAAAGATGGCGGTTTTAGGATTTCCGAATTCTAGAATAATGCAATTTTGAAAGTCATCGCCATAATAAACGGTAGGAGCTGTGACCCAAGAACTTTTATTTTCACGTATGTACTTTAAAATGAACTCTTTAGCTGGTTCCTCATCTCCGGAAGGTCCATGTACTGTACATAAATTTCGTAATAATTCAATGTCTATTTTCATTCGGTATTGAAAGATGTAGTTAATTTAACTTGATAGAATAGTTGTACTTGTTTTTATGCCTGTTATCAACTTTCTTTAGTCTCTATTCGCCAAAAAACCTGATGATTAATAATCTCTCGGAAACTAGTTCATTTGCAAATCAAATTCTTTTTGAGCTTCGAAATAAGAACATTCAAACTGACCGTGGCAAATTTCGGAGAAATATGGAGAAGCTAGGTATTATTATGGCTTATGAACTGTCAAAGAAATTGGTTTACACTTCTAAAGAATTCGAAACGCCATTGGCTAAAATGGAGTTGCCTTTACCTGAACCGCCATTGATCATCGGGGTGTTGAGAGCAGCGCTGCCGTTTATGAATGGGTTTCTCTCCATTTTTGATCACGCTGATTCCGGGTTTATCGGAGCCTACAGAAAGGAGGGAACAGCCGATGTGCAGATAGACCTAAATTATGCGGCTTTGCCATCAATAGAAAGGAAGGTCGTAGCCGTTGTGGACCCAATGCTGGCTACAGGTAAGTCCTTTGTCAAAACAATAGAAGAACTCTCTAAATTTGGGCAAGCAAGTCATTTTCATTTGGTCTGTGCTATTGCTACCCCCGAGGGAATTCAGTATATTTCGAATCATTTGAAAAAAAATAAATACACAATTTGGGCTGCGGCAGTAGATAGCCATTTGGACGAGCATTCTTACATAGTTCCTGGGTTAGGTGATGCAGGAGATTTAAGTTACGGTGAAAAAATAGTGCGATAGGGAATGCTTTTTAACATAATTCTTCTCATAGCAGGCCTTTTTATTTTGATCCTTGGAGGGGATGCTCTTGTTCGTGGCGCATCTAATATAGCCTTGAGAGCGCATATTTCCCCCTTAGTGGTTGGGCTTACCATCGTAGCTTTTGGCACTTCCGCTCCGGAACTATTGATCAGTATTAAGGCGGCAATATCCGGGAGTCCGGATATGACTATGGGTAATGTTGTGGGATCGAATATTTGCAACCTGGCTTTAGTGCTGGGTGTTACTGCACTCATCGGTGTCATAAAAGTTCAACCTGATAGCATTAAGATTGATTGGCCTGTCACTATGGGTAGCTCACTACTACTTTATCTTGTTATTAAGGGGGATGAAGCGATGATAAGCACGTATGAAGGGATTTTTTTTGTGATACTTCTGGCTATTTATACTTTCTTAATTATCCGTAAATCAAGAAAAGAAAATAAGGCGCTCCGTGAATTAGAAGAGGACCTTAACGTGCCGGAAATCAAGGTGGGAGTTTGGAAAGATGTGGCTTTTATCATTGCAGGATTAGCAGGACTATATTACGGTTCTGATTGGTTTGTTGGTGGAGCAAAAGAGTTGGCCATGTACCTGGGTGTAAGTGAAAGAGTAATCGGAATTACGGTTTTAGCTCTTGGTACCAGTTTGCCGGAACTTGTAACGGCCATAGTTGCATCCATTAAGAAAGAAACTGATTTGGCGCTTGGTAATCTTATGGGCTCTAATATCTTTAACATACTGTCTATTTTAGGCATAACCAGTATTATTCAGGATATTCATGTAAGCGAAGCAATAATTAATCACGACGTTACCGTTATGCTGGCAATTACTTTGCTGATCTTTCCATTGATGTTATATAAACGCTCTTTAGGTCGCCTTTCGGGTGCGATTTTGTTAATATCTTATCTTGTGTACACCTATTCCGTTATTACTTAAATGGAGGGAGAGATATTAAAGGGAATAAGTATTTTCCTTTTAACAATGTTGAAGTTTATAGCAGGCCCCACTCTTGGGTATGCTGCAGGATTCAGTTTTTTAACTACTGTGCTGATAACAATAAGCGGTATGATGGCCAGCGTTGTCCTTTTCACTTATCTGGGCGCTTATTTAAGAGAAAGGGTGCTCAGAAGATTCTTTAGAAGGAAAAGGGTCTTTTCACCTAAGACACGCAGGTTTGTAACCATTTGGAAAAAATACGGAATAAGCGGTATCGCCTTTCTAACGCCGCTTATATTAACACCCATAGGAGGGACCATTGTTCTTACCAGTTTTGGTAGTCCCCGGAGAGCCATACTTATGACTATGCTGTTCAGCGCCGTAATTTGGTCGTTGGTGTTTGTGTCACTCATTTATGCCTTTGGCACAGTATTTTTAGAAGGTATAATTAATTAGGCTGATTCATCATCTGGCAGCGCTTCAATATCATTGATCAATATTTTTTTTGAGATTTGCTGACCGGTCTTGGTAGCCGCTAATCCACCTAGTGCAGTTTCCTTGTAACGGTCTTCCATACTTTGTCCTACTTCGCCCATAGCTTCAATGCATTCATCTACTGGAATAACACCACTTACATTGGCTATGGCAATTTGGGCAGAAGAGTTAGCAATGGCTGCGGCGCTGGCGTTACGCACCACACAAGGAACTTCAACTAAACCTGCTACCGGGTCACAAATCAGGCCTAGCATACATTGGATAGTAATGGCTACAGCATTAAAGATTTGATCCACAGATCCTCCAAGGCAGTAAACAATAGCCCCTGAAGCCATCGCCGCTGCACTACCGGTTTCTGCCTGGCATCCTCCAACGGCGCCTGCCAAAGAAGCTCGTTGTTCAATAATAAGCGCGATGCCGGCTCCTATAAGAAGTCCTTCGTAAATCTTTTTGTCCTCCAAACCGTGAATTTCCTGAAGTGTATAGAGTGTGCCAGGAAGTATTCCGGATGCTCCGGCGGTTGGCGCAGCCACTATCCGACCCATGCAAGAGTTCACTTCTTTAGCTGCAAGCGCTCTTGATATTAGCTTCTGAAATTCCTTGGAAAGTACGGTAGTTGAATGGTTGAATACTTTTTTTGCACCATTGTTTATCATCTCGGATCTTGAAGTCATCTCTTCAGTAAGGCCCGTATTTACTGCATCTTTCATTACACTATATGCACGGCTTAAACCATTCCATATAGCGTCATCATCATTCCCTTTTTGATCTCTTTCATATTCTAAAACACACTCAAAAAGAGACATATCGTTTTTATGACAATATTCTTTCCAACCTTTGAAGCTTTCAAAAAGATAACTCATGGCTATTTTTTTTGTAAAGCTAGTGAATTGACGCTTATATCATTTTAAACGATTAAAGCTGGGCATAAAAAAACAGCTACCCCTTAGAGCAGCTGTTTTTTACATTGGGCTAGAATGGTACTATCCATTCATCGAAATCAGAAATTCCTGGTTGTTTCTTGTTCCTTTCATTTTCGAAAGTAAAAATTCCATAGCTTCAATAGAGTTCATATCTGACATATACTTTCGAAGTATCCATACACGTTGAAGTTCTTCCTCAGTAAGCAGCAGATCTTCTCTTCGGGTACCTGATGCGGGAACATCAATAGCAGGATATACCCGCTTATTGGAAAGTTTTCTATCCAATTGAAGTTCCATATTACCTGTGCCTTTGAATTCTTCAAAGATCACTTCATCCATTTTAGAACCGGTTTCAATGAGAGCGGTAGCTATGATCGTCAATGAGCCCCCATTCTCTACATTTCTTGCCGCTCCAAAGAATCTTTTGGGTTTGTGTAGCGCATTGGCGTCTACACCACCGCTCAATATCTTACCTGATGAAGGAACCACGGTGTTATAGGCCCGGGCTAGACGGGTGATTGAGTCCAGAAGGATAACAACATCATGGCCACACTCTACCATACGCTTGGCTTTTTCCAATACCATACTGGAAACTTTTACATGGCGGTCTGCTTGCTCATCGAAAGTTGAAGATATGACTTCAGCTTTTACACTGCGCGCCATATCTGTTACCTCTTCAGGTCGTTCATCAATAAGCAAAATTATGAGGTAGCACTCCGGATGGTTTTCAGCGATGGCGTTCGCTACGTTTTTAAGGAGAACGGTTTTACCTGTTTTAGGTTGAGCTACAATCATTCCTCTTTGCCCTTTACCGATAGGTGAAAATAAATCTAATACTCTGGTGGAATAATTATCAGGTTTAGAACTGAGGCTTATTTTTTCTTCAGGGAACAAGGGAGTCAGGTATTCAAAAGGTACACGGTCTCTGATCTCTTCCGTCGTCTTTCCATTTACAAGCGCAACCCTCAATAAAGCAAAATACTTTTCGCCCTCTTTAGGAGGTCTTATTTGTCCTTGTACAGTATCTCCGGTTTTAAGTCCAAAAAGTTTAATCTGAGATGGTGAAACATAAATATCATCCGGGCTAGCAAGGTAGTTGTAGTCAGACGAACGAAGGAAGCCATAACCATCTTGCATTATTTCAAGAACACCTTCATTCTCGATGACTCCGTCAAAATCCTTGACATTGCTTTCTTTTTTCTGAGGGCGCTCTCTCTCCCGATCACCACGACCTTTATCGCTATCATCCCTGCGCCGGTCACTATCTCTTCTGCTTTCTTCTTTACTTTCTGCGGGTTGCTTTTCCAGCTCCTTCTCAGACTTGCCTATTTCGTCAAGCTCAATGTTAAACGACTCTAAAAGCTCGTCGGCAGACGGTTCTTTCTCTTCTTTTTTAGCCGCTACATTTTGCCTTCTTCTAGGCTTTGTAGCTTTCTTTTCAGTCGCTTTAGGTTTTTCCTTAGATTCCGCTTTTTCGCCTTCTTTTTTCTTAGGCAAGTCTTTTTCCGGTATTACCGCCTGCTGATCTAAAATTTTGTAGATCAAGTCTTCTTTGCTAAGCCTCTTGTAGTTTTTCAGGCCTAATTCCTCAGCTATTTCTTTCAGTTCTGAAAGAAGCCTGACATTCAGTTCTTCTTTGTTGTACATAAAAATGGGAAGTCGTTCAAGACTATACTAGATAGGTTATTTTTTTATTCAATTGGTTAGTGACAAAGATTGTTCACTACTTAAAAAATTCTGTTGTGTGATTGTTATGGTGTAAGCTATTGGCAATCGGAATAATCCAACGCTTTATTATCATTTGACTTTGCAATAATATATGAACCCCTTTCAATTGTCAAACATTTAGCGTTAAAATATCAATCTTGATAATGATAGCACAGCTTTTACTTCCAAAATGGCTTATTTTGCAGATCTTAAAATTAAGAACAGAAATGTTACAGATAGCCCAGCTTAGGGATAACAAGGATAAAATAGTTGAAGCGCTAATTAAGCGAAATTTTAAAGAGGCTGAAGAAGAAGTAAACCGGGTGATTGATCTGGACAAAGAAAGAAGAAACCTGGTGCAAGACCTGGAGAATACCCAGTCCGAGTCGAACAACCTTTCTAAGCAAATTGGTATGCTAATGCGAGCGGGTAATAAGGATGAAGCTGAGAGAGTGAAATCACAAACCACCAGCCTGAAGGAAAAGGTAAAGGGACTTTCAGAAAAGCTGAATATAGTGGAAGTTGATTTAAAAACTGAATTATACAAAATACCCAATGTACCCAATGATGATGTGCCAGCAGGAACTACAGAAACAGATAATGAAGTAGTCCATGAGCATGGTGAAGCGCCGGAGTTACCCGACGAAGCATTACCACATTGGGAGCTTATAAAAAAGTATGACATTATTGACTTTGAGCTTGGTGTAAAAATAACGGGCGCAGGCTTTCCAATTTACAAGGGGAAAGGTGCACGGCTTCAGCGTGCGCTAGTTAACTTTTTTTTGGATGAGGCTTTGAACGCAGGATACACAGAGGTGCAACCGCCTATTGTTATTAATGAGAGTTCAGGGTATGGTACTGGACAATTACCCGACAAGGACGGTCAGATGTATCATGTAGGTGAAGAAAATTTCTTTCTGATCCCTACAGCAGAAGTCCCGATAACAAATATGTATCGTGATGTGATTCTTAAAGAAACTGAGCTACCCGTTAAAAATGTGGGATACACGCCATGTTTTAGACGAGAGGCTGGAAGCTGGGGTGCTCATGTACGCGGATTAAACCGACTGCATCAGTTTGACAAGGTCGAGATTGTTCAGATTGATCATCCTGACAATTCCTACAACACCCTGAAAGCTATGTGCAAACATGTTCAGGGATTGCTTGAGAAACTACAACTAAAGTATCGTGTATTAAATCTTTGTGGCGGAGACCTTGGGTTTACGTCAGCTCAGACGTTTGACATGGAAGTTTACTCAGCGGCTCAGGAGAAGTGGCTGGAGGTAAGTTCAGTAAGCAATTTTGAAACGTACCAGGCTAATAGGCTGAAACTCAGGTTTGAGAATACCGATAAAAAGAAACGGCTTTTACATACTCTCAATGGAAGCGCCCTGGCATTACCGAGAATTATCGCTGCCATTTTAGAAAACAACCAAACAAAAGACGGCATTATAATACCGGAAGTACTCAGGCCTTATACCGGATTTGACAAAATTGACTGATTTCTTGCCTTATACAAGGTAAAACCAAGTGTGAATAAAATAGCCAGGCATGCGGCTATCACAATTTCATTTTTGGTAGGTTCAGTGGTGGCTCTTTTTATAACGATGCCAATAAGAGCCCATGTTATAACTAATGAATAGGTCCAGTTTACCTTCCTGATATTTACAAACCAAACTAATAATTGGGTGACCAAGATAAGAATAATCGTGATCAGCCCTGGGAAGGGCAAGTCGATATTCCAGTGAACTAGTAGTGCAGTCACGTTGGCAATGGTAGCTACACAGATCCATGCGAAATAAATATTCATTGGAATAAACACCAGCCAGAATTCAAGCCTGCCGGAGGTATTCGTTGTTAAGTATATTTTGATCAATACCAGCAAAAACAGGAGCATTATAAAAAGAGAAACTTCAATTTGTTGATAATGCCAGGCAAATACCCATGACATATTTAAAATACAAGTAGCCACGAAAAGCAGGTTAAATTGGAGGCCTAACGATTTTTTGGTTATGAACGGGTAGAGTACAAACCCAATTAAACTGAGGTAGATAATTGACCAAATGGAGAATGTTATCCCGGCTGGAACGAACAGGTTTGGGTACAAAGCCGATATTTCACCAGTATTCATGCCATTTATCGGTAGCGCATTAGCTAATGCATTTACCGCGATAACAGCGCTTATCATTATTACATTAATCCACTTCATATGTAGGTATTTAAATCATTGATTTACCATCTATCAATAACTTGATGGATGATATTAATCCGCTAATTATATTAACCGACTAAACAAAACTTAAGCATGAAATGAACACAAACTTTAGAGTTCCTTCACGCAGAGAATTACCTGCAAAAGAATTATTGACTAATTTCGTGCAACCGTCGAAAACAAAACTTCTTATGAAACAGTTAGTCATTCCTTTATGTTTGTTGGCCTTGGCTATGTCATGTTCCGAGCCCAAAGAAAAAGAGACTTTTGATTACCCTGAAACAGCTAAAGTGGACACAATAGATACTTATTTTGGTACGGATGTACCTGATCCATACCGATGGTTGGAAGACGATAACTCGGAGCAAACGGCGCAATGGGTTACGGCTCAAAACAAGGTAACCAGGGGCTATCTTGATAACATACCTTATAAAGGCAATATTAAAAAAAGGCTTGAGGAGCTCTTTGATTATGAAAGAGTATCAGCTCCAAATAAGGAGGGTAACTACTACTATTTTTATAAAAATGATGGTTTGCAAAATCAAAGTGTGCTGTATCGCAAAAAATCTATTGATGATGAACCTGAGGTATTCATCGATCCTAATAAATTCAAGGAGGACGGTACTATTTCATTGGCGGGTTCCAGTTTCTCGCAAGATGGGAGCTTATTTGCCTATTTGATTTCGGAAGGTGGGTCAGATTGGCGTAAAGCCATTGTAATAGACACTGAAACTAAGGTTGAGCAGGGTGATACACTTCGAAATATTAAATTCAGTGGCATCTCTTGGAAGGGCAACGAGGGATTTTATTATACACGCTATGAAAAGCCTGAAGAAGGAATGGAGTTGTCCGGCATTGTCACCAACGGCAAACTATATTACCACAAGCTTGGCACCCCGCAAGCGTCGGATGAGCTTGTTTTTTCACCCGATAATGAAAAGGCCAGAGCGGGTGGTTATCTCACAGAGGATAACCGCTTTCTGGTAATTACGGTGTCTGAAGGTACTTCAGGCAATAAGCTTTATGCAAAAGATCTGCAAAGCGGCAGCGAGATCATCAGTATTGTTGATGACCTTGAAAATGATCAGTTTGTGATTGATAATAAAGGCGCCAAGCTATTGGTCTACACCAATATTGATGCGCCAAATTATAAGGTAGTAGAGGTTGACCCGACCAACCCAGGTCGTGAGAATTGGATAGATATTATTCCTGAAACAGAAAATGTGCTAAGCGCCAATACAGCAGGAGGTTACATTTTTGCTACGTATTTGGAAGATGCTAAAACCGCCGTTAAGCAGCTGGATTATGATGGAGAGCTTATCAGGGATGTAGAGCTACCGGGGATAGGTACAGCCAATGGTTTTGGAGGTAAAGCAAGTGAAAAAGAGCTCTATTACAACTTCACTTCATTTACCTATCCTTCTACTATCTTTAAATATGACATTGAAAGTGGTGAATCCGAGCTTTATGAAAAGCCTGAAGTAGATTTTAATCCTGAAAACTTTGAAACCAAACAGGTATTTTATGAAAGTAAAGATGGTACAAGAGTACCGATGTTCATCGTGCATAAAAAAGGTATTGAGCTAAATGGAAAGAACCCAACATATCTATATGCCTATGGAGGGTTTAATATCAGTTTAAGACCTTCATTCAGCACTTCCAGAATTGTATGGTTAGAAAATGGCGGTATATATGCACAGCCGAATATTCGTGGTGGCGGTGAGTATGGGGAAGCATGGCATAAGGCAGGCACTAAAATGCAAAAGCAAAATGTGTTCGATGATTTCATTGCGGCGGGTGAATACTTGATCAATAATAAGTATACCTCATCGGATTATTTGGCTATAGCCGGAGGTTCAAATGGTGGGCTTTTGGTAGGCGCCACTATGACTCAACGCCCTGAACTTGCAAAGATAGCCTTCCCGGCAGTGGGCGTAATGGACATGTTGCGTTATCACAAATTTACCATAGGTTATGCCTGGGCGTCTGATTACGGTACTTCGGAGGATTCTAAGGAGATGTTTGAATACCTGAAAGGTTATTCACCGGTTCATAACCTCAATCCAGGTACGGCCTACCCGGCTACTATGGTTACCACAGCGGATCATGATGATCGCGTTGTTCCTGCACACTCATTTAAGTTTGCGGCCACATTACAGGAGAATCATCAGGGGGATAATCCTGTGTTGATAAGAATTGAAACGGATGCCGGTCATGGAGCCGGAACCCCAATCTCTAAAACCATAGATCAGCAAGCGGATAGATATGCTTTTGCCTGGTACAATATGGGAGTTATACCACCTATTGCCAAATCAGATCAATGATTATTAGGAAGGATATAAAGGAAGACCTACCTCAGGTACTTGATCTTATCAATGAGCTTGCGAATATGAAAAAGCTCTGGATCAAGTTATTAATACAGTAGAACTTATGGAGCGTG
>ERZ1740070.107-NODE-107-length-57753-cov-15.061371_pt1 | contig 57753 bp, 44 predicted proteins | sample MGYA00581734_ERZ1740070 | MGnify/ENA primary metagenome ERZ1740070 (study PRJEB43018, sample SAMN04849744) | marine metagenome | isolation source: floating plastic debris | place: Pacific Ocean | collected 2008-09-01 | study: EMG produced TPA metagenomics... | reverse complement strand
TTATTTATTCGGCTCAAAGCTTGTTTTTCAACATAGAAGATATCTCCACTTCGTTGCGATATGACTTAAAAAGAAAAAGTCGTGTCGAATCAATTAGGTGAAGTCATTCCGTAGTGAAACGGAGGAATCCTTGCCAACATGCAAGTCAAAAACTATCTTCATAATATTGAAATCATTCCTTGTCTATATTGTCACTAACCCAAAGAAAACCGTATTGTACACAGGCATGACAAATGATTTAGAATCTAGAATCATTGAACACTATCTGAATCGAGGAAAGCCAAATACGTTCGCTGGGCGGTACCATTGCTATCAGCTGATTTATTATGAACCTCATGATACAGCGGTTGGTGCCATAGAAAGAGAAAAGGAAATCAAAGGATTGGAGTAGGGTAAAGAAAGAGGAATTGATCAACCAAGAAAATCCAAGTTGGACTTTTTTGAACGAGCAAATAACCGATTGGCCGCCGCATCCTGAAGTAACTAAGAGGTAGGTTTACTGCATGACAAAGATGTCTCCGCTACGTTACGACATGGCTTAAATGGAGCCATCCGCAGTGGAACGGAGCACGCCTTTCTGGGCCAAAACCAGTTCCTGGGCTTGACCCGGGTCCCGAAATAAAGAAACGCAGACTAAGTACATCGAGACCCCATGTAAAGCACGGGGATGGTTGAGATTCCTGACTTCCGCTGCGCTGCATCAGGAATGACGTGTTTTTATTTCGTCAAGGGATAAAAGATATCTCTACTTCGTTACCACATGACTGATGAAGTCATCCCGAAGTGAAACGGAAGACTCTTTGCTATCAAGGAATTTTCAGTTGGCTAGGCTTTGTCAGTATCTTGTAGATCCAGTTCATTTCAATATCAAACCACCAGGTTTTGTCAATATTGATCAAGTCATTGTCACCACTACAGATGATCGGGATGGTGAGTTGATTGTTTTCCATACTGAATTCACAGTAAAACGGATCTTTGCCTGAACGATTTATAGGATAATCGTTCGGTGTACTAAGCCAATAAGTATATCCCCAAAAACTAATTCTATTATGGTTAACAACAACCATACTGGGCATTACGTCATCGGCCGTAAAGTACTTTCCATATTCCGGATTATGAATTTTTAATTTGCGATCTAGGAAAGAAGCTAATAAAGTAGAAATTTCGTTTGTCAGATCATTCTCTACAAGATCGATCTTACCATTGAATTTGAAATAAGGAAGAATCTTCGAGCCCAGAAGATCGATTAGTTTATTCTCGATTTCTTTATGGTTATTCAAATGGACTAAACCAATACCTCTTTCCCTCGGCTGATATTCCAAATGGTATGGGCGTTCTTGATCAGTTTGGTCAGATTTTCAGGGGTTAAAGCCTGTTTGGGGTCGTCGCCAATGCCATGCTTAGGATCGATATGGGTTTCTATGATCAAGCCATCAGCACCATACGCCATGGCAGCTAAAGCTGCACCTGGCACATACTGGGCTCTGCCTACAGAGTGTGAAGGATCTACCACCACAGGAGCCCAGGTTTTTTCTTTTAACAAAGGTGTAATGCTTTCGTCAGGATTGTTTCGGTACCCTTCCATTTGAGGAATGGTGCCCCTGGGGCAAAGCATCACATTGGGATTGCCCCCTGCCACAATGTATTCTGCCGCGGCAATCAATTCATTGACCGGTCCCATAGCGCGGGTACGCTTAAGCAAAACCGCCATATTGGTATCGGCCGTTTTCTCCCCAATTTTTTTCAATAAAGAATAATTTAAGGCATTGCGCGTACCAATTTGCAATATATCCACTTGGGCTTCTAAAGCAATATCCAGTTGATGCTCGTCCATTACCTCGGTATCTACCGGTAGCCCGGTTTGCTCTCTTGCTTCAATGAGTGTTTTTATGGATCGGTCGTCACCCTGAAAGGCGTAGGGCATGGTCCGAGGCTTCCAGACACCCCCACGTATGGCTTTAGCGCCCGCTTCCTTTACCGCATGGGCGGTCTCTATAAAGTAGTTTGGATTGTTAGGGTCTATGGTACACTGTCCCGCTATGATAAAAGGGGATTCACCAATAATATGACCTCCAATCACAATTTTATGGTTCGCAAGCTCGGAATGTACGTCCATAAGCTTGTAGGGAGAATCAATGGCATCGAATCTGTCAATGTAATCCAATCCCATGATCCTGTTAATCATTATAGGTTCCCGCTCCTCACCAAGTAGGGCATAGATCGTTCTATGGTGCCCTTCGATAGGCTTTATCCGGCAGCTATATTCTTCAGCTATCTCGGTAACTTCTTTTAGCTGCTCTTTAGTTAATTTTGGCTTCTTTGGAATGATCATAACAGTTCGCTTTAAAACGAGCCGGTAAAAGTATGCTATACCACTAGAAATAAAACGAAAAACTTCATTTTTTGCTCTTAGAGCGTGATTTTACTAACTAACGTTAGCTTTTAATTTGGAATTAGAAATACATAACAACTGCTTTACACTTCTTGAGGAAAAAGCCCTTTTTTGGAAGGAAGCTGATGCCCTGCTCATCGCTGATCTCCACCTGGGCAAAGCGAACCATTTTAGAAAGAGTGGCATTCCCGTTCCCAGTAAACCTAATGATAAGAATATAGATCGACTGATCAACTTGCTGCAGCATGTAAAACCGAAGCGTGTGATATTCATGGGCGATCTTTTTCATAGTCATTACAATCCGGAGTGGGAGGTGTTTGGCCAGGTGTTGAAATATTTTCCCGCTATCAGTTTTGAGCTGGTGATAGGCAATCATGATATTCTTGGAAAGCGCCAATATGATAAACATGGGCTACTTGTTCACCCGGAATCCATTGAAGAGCATGGAATACGCTTATCACACGAACCGTTAGAGGAGCGCCTGGAAGATCAATATAACATTGCAGGTCATATTCATCCGGGGGTACTATTGCGGGGCAGGGGCAGACAAGCTTTGCGACTGCCTTGTTTTTACTTTGGTAAGAAACAAGCATTACTGCCGGCCTTTGGTGAACTAACGGGTACATATAAAATTACTCCCAGAAAAGGGGACAGGGTAGTGGTGGTTGTAGATGGGAAGTTGATGGAGGTTTGAAACTAAAAAACTCATATATAAAGAGCGCGATACCTGAGTAGGTGGGACCCCTTCAACGAAGAGAAGGTTCCTGACTTCGGCTATGCCTCATCAGGAATGACAATTTGTGATTCTGTAAACTTGCTTGGCTTTAATTAATAGTTATAGATAAAGCCGATTTTCTCTAATTTATCCTGTCTTATTTTTTTTACTCTGGCCTAGAATTTTTCATAATTTTTATGGATTCTGTAAAGTTCTACAGGAATTTTTAATATATCAGTAAAAGTAATTTTGGAATTGCCTTTTTCGACCCAAGTATCTAATGGTATTTCTCTGGCAATCAATGAAATATTTGAATTCAATCGCATTAATCTATGAAAAAGTTCTACATCAAATAACCATTTACTTTTAAAACTTTCCATAAATAGAGTATTTAATATTTCTCTCCTGAATAATTTTAAACCGCATTGTGTATCATATATCGCAAGCTTCAATTCCATGCTAATTAAAGTAGCTACAATTCTACCAAGATAATGTCTGTACGTATTTCTTTTAATATTTGAACCTAGCTTCGCAATCCTAGAACCAAACACAAATGATATATTTTCTGATCTGTCAAGTACATCACGTAATTTATTTATTTGGTTAAGTGGAGTTGCTAAATCCGCATCCATGTATCCAACATACTTGAATTCTCTCTTCGATTCCAACTCTAGCATACCGTTTCTTATAGCATCGGCTTTTCCTAAATTTTTCTTTAAATGTTGAATATTAATTTGATTTGGATGATGATTTTTTAATTTTTTTAGAATGTTTAACGTATTATCAGTACTGCCATCATTTACAATTAAGAATTTTACGGATCTATCATTCAAAATAAATTCATCAAATTCTCGAATCGGTAATCTTTTTTCCTCATTGTACGAAGGAATAACTATAACAGTATTAATCATTATCGATCACCCTTAAATATTCTTTTCCAATATCGATTAACGCATAATTCTTTTCTTGAATTTGGTCTACATAAGGCCTTATTCTTCCTGAATTTTCAGGAAGAAGCAACTTTATCATAGGTTTAGGTACCCAATCTGAAGAGGATGATAGCCTTCCAAACTCATCTGTCACAACTCTTTCAATTATATCGTTTTTAACAAGTATTTTGATATCAGGCTGTATGTAAAATATGTTTTTTTGTATATCACCTACATGCGCTGATAAGGCAGAGGCCACGCCTCTCATTTCTTTTTCCTGTATGCTTATGAAGCCATTATTGATATTAAAATTGGCAGTTAAAAATGAAACTGATAGAAAAAAAAAGGTGAATATTGGTAAATAGTATTTGTTTGAATTAAAAGGTTTGTTATTTAAAACTATTGTTAACTGAATCACGATTAATAGACATAAAGTATTCATCGTGCGATATGATACCCATTTATCAGCTGATAACATATTAGGCAACATAGATAAGACAAAAAACACACCAGTTATTAAAAATCTAAAGAGATTGGTCTTAATTGTTTTTCCAAAGTTGTCTTTAACAATTTTAAAACTCGCCATTGTTATTATCAATAATAGAACAATACGTGTCAGGTTCAACCAAAATTTGGGGGCAAAAATGAAATTATAACTTAAGGCTTGTTCAAAAGGACCCTTAGTAAACCATAAAAAACCATAAAACAAATTATATTCTATTCCGCCTCTTCCAACAGGGAGAAGGTCAAAAACAGATAGATAAAATTTATACAGTATGAAGTAAAATATGTAGGTAGTAGCATGTATAGCGAGTGGTCGGAGGAAACCATTAATTTCGCCTTCCTTTATCCAAAATAAAAAAGAGGGTATTATGAACATTGTATATGATGGTTGATAAAGATTTAATGCAACCAGACCTAGAACTATACTTAACAAAAAATAAGCTATACTATGCCTATGCTCAAGTGCAATATAACCAGCTAACAAAGAAAGCAACATCCCCCAACTCACTTGATAGGTCGCTGACCATAATATTATAATGTTAAAAGATGGCGTAGTCGCGAATAATAAAACTACAAGGAGTGAAAAGATGAATGGAAAATTGTTTTTAAGTAATACTTTTGTAAGACAAAACAAATATAAAATCCCACCTAATAGTGATATTAGTCTAATAAATTTAATATATTCAATACTATTAAAATTAGTAAAAAGAATTTTGTTAAAAAATCCATATAGAATACGACCCTGCTGAATAAAGACATCAATAAAATTCGAATTTGAAGCGTTTAAAACAAACTCATAGACATCTGTGTAAGCATATGTTATAAAAATGTTGCGGTACAAAATGCAAGTAAAGACTAGAATACCAATGTAAACTAGCGGTATCTTTCTTTTTGATAGCTTGACGTATAATAAATTTTTCAAGATAAAAATTCAATGTGACGAAAGTATATGAAAAATTATTATGTTGCATCAGGCAGGCTGTTATAAAGCTGCGAGTGCCTATGAAAATACTGGGTGTGGGTGGGACTGTTGGTTGATAGTGATTATTTTGGATAGATTCTTTTCATTTTTTTATTGATAAAAAATGAACAACCCTGCGGCTTTGGCATCAAACATAGTCTTGTAAAGATCGGAACACCTGTTAAATTATTTACATTTCGCTAAGAATTTCGAGATTCCGGATATCCACTGTGTTAAAATTTTTCACCACCTTGTAACAAACAAATAAGTCGGTCGTCTTGGCTATGAATATGAGCTTAGAAGCTTTTAAAACCAAAGTTTTACCAGTTAAGGATAAGTTGTATCGATTTGCGTTGAAGCTGGTAAAGAGTGAGCCCGAAGCGCAGGATATTGTTCAGGAAGTGCTTATAAAAGTGTGGGACAAGCGCAATGAAATGGACGAGGTTGAAAATATGGAAGCCTGGTGCATGCGTGTAACACGGAACCTTAGTCTGGACAAATTGAAGTCAAAACATGCAAGTAAAACCAGTGGCATGGAAGAAGATTTCGAGATCTCGCAGGGAGAAAAAGTAACGCCATATCGATCAACTGAAATGAAAGACACCATGGAAAACATCGGAAACCTAATTTCATCTTTGCCCGACAAACAGAAGCAAGTGATTCAGTTGCGGGATGTGGAAGGGTTTAGCTACAAAGAGATTGGCGATATTATGGAAATTGATATGAACCAGGTTAAGGTCAATCTTTTCAGAGCAAGGAAAGCAGTTCGAGAGAATCTATTAAATATCAATGCGTATGGACTTGGATAGAATAGAAAGACTGTTGGCAAAGTATTGGGAATGTGAAACTTCAGTCGAGGAGGAAAGAGAGCTCCAACTTTTCTTTCTAAGCGATGAGGCGCCGGACAAATGGAAATCACTAATACCGCTTTTCCAATATTATAAGCATGAAAGGGATGAGAAAAAGCTGGATACTATGTTTGATGAGCGCGTAATAGCGCAAATTGAAAAGAAGCCTTCCATCCGGAAGCACGTTAAAGTAAGAAAGCTTTTTTATGATATTGCCAGGGTGGCCGCAGTAGGGTTGATACTGGTAACAGCTACCTACTTCATCCGTGATGATTATAAGAAAACAACGGCTGACCTGGGGACCTTTGAAACACCTGAAGAGGCTTTTGAGGAGACTAAGAAGGCGCTTCAGATGATCTCAAAAAACTTTAACAAAGGACGCAAAGAGGCCAAAAAAGTGGCAGTGTTTAATACAGCTCAGGAAAAAATCAAAAAAGACGATAACGAATTATAAATAGGAGAAAAATGAAGAAGATATTAATAATAATAATGGTACTCACGCTGAGCTTTGCCGCCCAGGCACAAGACGATGCGATTAGCCGTTTTTTCAATAAGTATGCTGATGATGAGAGCTTTAGCAATGTGAATATCACAGCCAGAATGTTCGGGTTATTTACGGATCTTGAATTGGAGGATGAAGAAGACCAGGAGGTGATGGATGCCATAAGTAAGTTGAAAGGGCTGAAGATATTGGCCAAGGATGATGTTGATAACGGTAAAGATCTTTACCGGGAAGCATTGGGACTTCTTCCAAAGAAAGAATTTGATGAATTAATGTCGGTGCGTGATGAGGATAAGGACATGAAGTTCATGATCAAGGAAAAAAATGGTAAAGTGGACGAGTTGGTTATGATCATGGGTGGAAACAGAGAATTCTTTATCCTGACACTCTTCGGAGAAATTGATCTGAAGCAAGTGGCCAGGATCTCAAAAGCCATGGATATAGATGGACTGGAAGGGTTAGAAAACATTAAGGGTAATTAAGACAACAACAATCAAAATAAATAGTGATGAAAAAATCAGTAACAACAGTATTCGCTTTATTAATCGGTTTTGGTTTTGCTCTTGGTCAGAGTAAAACGGTGAGAGAATTTCGTGATAAGTACGAAGACGATCGCGATGCTAAGGTGGTGCGCCTCAATGGAAGTCTCTTCAAACTGATGTCCACCATTGCTTCTTACGATACGGAAGATGAAGATGCGCAAGTCATTGCACGCATAGGTGAAGGCATTGAATCTATGGACATTGTTTCTGTACCGCTGTTTGATTCCGGCTTGAAGCCTGCTGAATTTGACGGACTGAAAGACAAGCTAAAGTCTGAAAAGTATGAGGAACTTATGAATATGAGGGACGGCAGAGATCGAGTCTCCGTGATGACCCAAGGGGGTAGTAATGAAATAAAGAATATGGTGATCCTAATCCGTGAAGAAGATAATGCCGTAGTTATGAATGTCAATGGTACATTGGATATGAAAGACATTGCCTATCTCGCAAGGAATAGCAAAAATTGGCATTAAGACTCATTCCAGGGCTTGACCCGGGATTCCGAAATTTGAAAGATCTCCTTCTTATGAAGTTCGAGGCCCCATATCAAGTCCGGGGACTTTTTCATTTTATTTGTTTTTAGTAATTTGAATTATCATGAAACGATCAATTATCATTAGTTTTCTTCTACTACCTGCACTCACCTATGGGCAGAGTAGAACCACTCAAAAATTCCATGAAGAGCATGAAGATGCGCAGGTGTTGTTTTTTTACAAGAGCACACTTAAGATGCTTTATGAAGTGGTGGAAATAGAAGAAACAGCCGAACTCAAGGATTTATTGAAGGATATAGAGACCATGAAATTCGTTCGTGTGGATAAGAACAAGACCGAAATTGATAAATCATATTTCAAAGAATTAGTGGATGAGTACCATGATGATGATTTTGAAGACCTTATGACCATGCGTCAGGAAGGGATGAATATCAATGTCTATATAAAAGAAAGCGGGGGCGAAACCAAGGGCCTCGTACTCCTTATGGATGATGATCAAAATCTTGCCGTGTTGGATATCAAGGGCTTTGTTCCACTGAACAAGCTAGCCAAACTGGCTTCTACGGTACAGGACGTGGATGCTTTTTAAGCAAGCCGCCATTCACCTGATTTGCAAACCACTCCCAATTAAAATCTATTCTCAGGTATTCTATTTGCGTTACTAAAGGTATTCACCTGACCACTCAAAGTGGTCTGACGAACCTTGCTTTATGAAATGTTTCATATCTTGGATCAATTAAGAACAAATTAATCACCTATTGGAAACTGTTTTAAGTATTAAGAACCTTACCAAGCGTTATGGTAGAATCACTGCGGTGAAAGACCTTTCGCTTGATGTTCAAAGAGGCAATGTGTTTGGCATCCTCGGACCAAACGGCAGTGGTAAAACCACGACACTGGGCATTTTGCTGGACGTCATTAATAGAACCGGTGGAGAGTTTTCCTGGTTTGGAGAACCTCCTACTAAAGAGATGCGAAAGCGCATCGGCGCTATTCTTGAAACGCCTATTTTCTATCCCTATTTATCGGCAACTAAAAATCTTGAGATCGTAGCAGAGATAAAGGGAGCATCCAAAGGCAACATAGATCCTGTTCTTAAAACCGTGGAATTATTTGAGCGCAAGGATGATAAGTTCAGAACGTACTCATTAGGTATGAAGCAGCGGCTTTCCATTGCCTCCGCCCTCATCTGTGATCCTGAAGTAATGATCCTGGATGAACCTACCAATGGTTTGGATCCTCAAGGAATTGCGGAGATCCGCGAGTTGATAAAAAAGATTGCCTCTGACGGCAAAACAATCATACTGGCGAGCCACCTGCTAGACGAAGTGCAAAAAGTGTGTACGCACTTTTGTGTGTTGAAAAAAGGGACATTACTCTACACCGGAAGTGTGGATGAAATTGGCAAAGGGGCTATTTCTGTAGAGGTGACAGCCGAAACCAATATAGAAAAGGTGCTAAAGGAGTGGGACGGTACCACTGAAGTTAAAAGTGAGGATGGCAAGTTCATCGTGCAACTGGTCGATGGAAAAAACTCCGGTGATTTGAACAAACATCTTTTTGAACAAGGACAGGTAGCCTCACATTTGGTGACGCAGAAAAAGAGCCTTGAAAAACAATTCCTTGAACTTCTAGCCGAATCAGAACATGCTTAGATTATTACGAATAGACCTACTCAAACTTGCCAATTATCGGGCGTTTTGGGTATTGAATATACTATATGGCCTTTTGATCATTGGAATTCCAGCCGGGGTTATTGAGTTTTTGAAATGGCTGGATCGGTTAGGGGCAGACTTTGACGGCTTTAACCCTATGAAAATTCCTGTGCTTCATTTTCCTGATATCTGGCACAACACCACCTATGTGTATACGTTCCTGAAGATCTTTATGGCTATTATCATTGTGATTTCCATAAGCAATGAATTCAGTTATAAAACGGTGCGTCAGAATATCATTGATGGCATGAGCCGACTGGATTTCCTAAAGTCAAAGCTTTATACGATCCTGGTAATGTCCATAGCTTCTTCCTTGCTGGTGTTTAGTACCTGTTTGCTTACCGGATTGATCTATACACCGGAGTACGACTTTGGAGACGTATTTTCAGGGGTAGGATTTGTAGGTGCGTACTTTATTGATTTATTCGGCTTTCTTGTATTTTCTTTCTTCATGACCGTATTGCTGAAACGATCAGCGCTTACAGTATTTATCTTATTGATCTATCGACCTGTGGAAGCAATATTTATTGCCAACTTACCGGAATCTATTGAGGTCATTGGTGAGTATTTTCCACTTCAGGCCATGAGCAATATGATAGAAATACCGTTTCCCAAATATGCATTTCAAGAGATAAAGGACTACGTGGTGATGCCGTTTGTAGGGGTTTCATTAGCTTGGATTGCGCTATTTGTATATGGTATTTATTCCAAGTTAAAGAGTAGCGATTTGTAGAATAAAAGATTTCCAGTTAAATCAATGAGATGACTCTTTATTATTCATCGGAACAAGAGCAGTCGAGATAGTATAGACCATGATGATCCGGGAGATCATACTTCCCGTACAAAAAGAATCCAGGATAAGATTTGACTTGATGTTGATCATTGGGTTTTTTAAGTAATCCTTCCGCAATTGCACGATTAATAATATCCTTTCTTTTAGAACTATCTGTATTTAAGGACTGGCTTAATTTCTTCCAACTTGTATAATGTCGTATAAATTCCAACAAATTCTGACCGCTAATTATCTCAATTTGCGTTTGGGCTGTATCTGCTCGAGTTTCCAATGTTCCTTTCCATTCGTCAACACTTTTTTTGTACTTTTTCGCGGAATGTCCGTCTTCTTCCAGTTTTTTTATATATTTCTCTTGAATTAAACTATTAATTCTTAATCTTTCATACTGCAGGCACTGGAACTGTTGGATCATGTCTTCCTGTGCTTCTGTCATTTGTAACCAGGCAATAAAACCCATTATAATAAGTACTATTGTAGCTGCGGCCATGAAGGTCCTCTTAAGTTTTCTGTCTGCTTCTTGTTCTTTCTTTTTATACTGCTGTTCACCTTCCCTTTTTATGTCTTTCCATTCTTCTATTTTATCATGAATAAACTTGATGGTTTTTTGAAAACCTGACATCTGCTCTTCTTTGGCAATATGTGATTTTGCCCAGGTTTCATTCTTATGGTGTAACAATTCATATACTATCTTTGAGTGTTCATTTTTTTCAAATTCTTTGTCTTCAAATTCTTTTTTCCCAAGCAGAGCGTAGTGTTGTAACTCGGGTGGGAGCGTCTCCCGAAATGTAGCGTCTAACCGCGAATAAGTGCTGTATGCAGAAATACACTTATGCTCGTCTTTGGTCCATTTTTTAAAATCTGGAATCTGGCCTAAAAGCTTGGCATTTCTCACGCAAATGATCGTATTATCATCTACAGCAATGATTTCGTCCAGCTTACTGAGCCCTTCTTTTATATCGCCTGAAGGTATAGTTAGAAAAATACCAAAACCATCGTTACCCAGTTTATAAATTATCTTCTTGACTTTGTTTTTTTTTGCCCCACCTACACCCATAATGGCTATGAGGTCTTTGAACCGAAGTGGCCTAAACCCTTTTTCTGCTGCGGTCAGTGACCGAATTAGGGATTGTAGTAATTCTTTGTTATTCTCTCGTCTATCTTGTTTAGACTTGGATTGATCCTCGCTGGACTTCGGATCATTTTTATGGTCAATGGCCGAGTATATCTTTTGTTCAAGTGTTTGCTTATCTGCTTCATTGTAGCAGTCCATCAGCGAAAGGGTTTTCCTGTTGGTTTTTGCTAACTGAACAATCTTTTGGACTTCTTCCTTTGCCCTGTCTTCTAACTTATCCCACAGTTCACCTTCTTTACTATTCGGCTTCGGTGTATACTTCTTGCTTTCATTTAGTAATAGATCATTGACCAGGGCCGGCAAACCTTGCGCCTCGACCAAATTTTTTAAAACCTGATGCTTTAAAAGCTCGTCATGGACATAAAAATATCCCTCATACCACAAATTGAAAGTCAGTTTTAATTGGTAGTTCATCAGAAGCCTCCAAATAGGATCGGAGGCCTGAAGTTTAATTTTGATCTTCTCCTCTATTTCCTGACTTGCAGAATGGTTTAATTCATCGGGGATGATCTTTTTAATTACACTGCCAATGTCATGGATACCAAGTCCGGTAAAAGACCAGTTCGCCTTATGGAACAGTGAAATTAACTTAGGGTAAGCGATTATTTGATCTTTAAATTTTTCAGAGAACGATACAGCAACATAAACCCGAAATGTTGATTGCTTCTCGAATGTCCAAAGAAGATTTATGAAGGATTTCATCGTCTTCTTTGGAAACTGTGGTAAATCTCTCAAATAAAAAATGTCTTCCAGGTTATCAATGATCAATAGAAGACACTTTTCATCATCCAGTGGATTTTCGTTAAAAACCTTCACCAGGCCATGAGCTCCTTTTTCAAGCGTTTTCACTATGTTTTCCTCAACGCTTGTTTTACGAGTATTTATATTCGCTTTTGCGATGGCTGTAGCCAGGCTTTTAATTGGGTTAGGACCCAGTCTGCATCTGGCTACCTCCCATTCATGAGGATCCTGATCAAAAAAATGTGAAACCTGTGCGGCCGCTACACAGTTTAAAAAAGAGGTTTTACCCGAACCTTCAGGACCCGTAATGAATATAAATTTGTTGCTGTGCAGACTACGAAAAAAAGTCTCTATCTCATTCTTATTATAATAAAAACTTGAAAAATCCTCCGGTTCAAAAGGCAGTAGTCCTTTTAAAGAACTTTTATGTTTATTGACCTTCATTGTATTTCTACGTTTGAAAGAATACTTCTCATCAGCTGATCTGAAAGATTATCTAGTCTTATTATTTCTTCCCTAAATGTCCGCCTCTGGGCTCTTTTCACCTTTCTATCACCTGATTCTTCAATATCACTACTTCTGTTTTTCTCCGTTTCCGATTTCTGATCCAACCACTGCTTATACAGTTTTTCAAATGCTGCCATCTTTTTTAAATCAAGCCAGATTATATTGGGTATAAGATGCGCCGGCAGGCATTTATAAAGGCCTGTCATTAACATATTTTGAAAACCCGGATCTTTGAACCTTGGAATCCATTTCGGAAATAAGAGTGTTATCTTGGCGCCATCAAATTCCTTAGGACTAATGGACTCGGTTTGCTTTTTAGAAGGTTCTGATTTTCTGACGCCCGGGTTATTGTCTACCCGGACAGGTTCGTCGATTTTATTGAACGAAGCGCCATCCGGAATGGTCTTTTTGTCGTTCAAAAGCCTTTTAAAATGTGGGATCAGCTTCTCTTTGAAAGTATTGGCATCTTTTCGACTAGTGAATTCTTTCTCCAGTAACAATAAGAGGTTTTTCTTTTTATCTATAACAAAAATCCAATAACCATCTCCTTCCTTATTTACCACATAACCATCAAGGTTAGTTCCACAAACTATAGCATCTATAAGCACTTCTTTTTGCTCTTCTAATCGGTCGCTAAATGCACTTGTGAAAATATATTCGCTATTAATTTCAAGTCTAATCTCATATTGCTTATGGAGCAGCGGGCGCAATAAGATATGTTCTATGATATGAAAGCCTTCCGCTTTTTTATTTAGAGTACTGAATTTATCTATTAGGGTGTTGACATCTGCCTGTGCCATTTGAGCCGAAGTATATTCAGCAAGTAAGATCTTCTCCTTTGGGGTTTCAAAGGTTAATGCATAATTCTCTACTTCCGGGTCAGGCCTGATTATTCTATAACTATCTTCCAATGCGCCATAAAAAACTAGATAGTCAAGTACCTCAGGGTGGCTGGCCAACTTGAAACGCAGCGATCTTTTTTCATCTTTATTCTCTTTTTGTGAAGCTGATCTGCCAAATTTATAATGGTCTGTAAGAGAGATTGAACCCTTGTTTTCTTCAGATATGTTTAATAATAACGAAAGCCTTGTTTTAAAAACGTAACCTTCTGCGGGATTCGATGATGTATAATTATATCCTCTGTTTCTGTTCTTACTTAATGATTCGTACTGCTTAAGGAGAGAAGACTTTAAAGAGGCCAATGTATGATTTGGATCATCATTTTCAGCTATACCATAAGAGGTGCTCAGATCAGTACTTTTCAGGTCATCGAATGATTCTGAAAATCTGGCAAGAAGATGATCTAACAGTCGGTTTTTCCTTTCTAAGAAATTGTCGTTTACCAGTTCTTTTAAACGTTCTTCGCTTAAATCCGTGCTTACTACGTTTTCAAAACCTGCAACCTTTTTATTTCCGCCTGGCAAAGCCGTAAAATAGGTCCTGTCTTTTGGATCTATCTGCTCGTGACTAAATAGCTTAGGCAGGTTTTTCAGTTGTGCTAAATGGTTGATCATTATCTGATCAAAAAGCATCAGGTAACTCTGCAATTGCCTGGCCTGCCTTATTCTTTCTTTGCCAGCGTTCCCCGGGAGACCAAATTTTCCAATTCCATAAACAATGGGGAAGGTATCTTGCACACTGGTATAGTCCGTAATATGTTTGTTGGTACTCTGATCCATCTTAGGAAAAACAGCAGGAATGAAGGTGTGGGATTTGTTTCCTTCCTCCGTTTTTTCATTGTAATGTTGTGTTACTATGTACGGATCGTAAGCAATTCTATTGTGATTTTTATAAATTGTGATTTGCTTTTTTTCAGGAGCGATGACTATATCAGGGACATGACCATTCTCTATAGTTATGTGGCTACCTGTGACCATGATGCCATTCTTTTTCACTGTCAGGTTCCTAACGCCAATAACCCCTGCAATGGTCTCTATTGTGGCACTGACTTCAGACAGTGGAAATTTCTTGCGATAATCCGACCCCAAATTGCGCATAAACCCGTGCTTAAAAGAAGGGAGTTCGAAGATTTCGTCATAGTTCATACCCGCCTTGATCAGGTCTTGAAATGATTCATTAGACGGCATGGGATTGAAATAATTATTAAGCTTAAAGAGGATATCACCTACGACTTTCTCCGGTAATACACTTTCATCGATATCCACGGCGGCGTGTATTTCTATAAATTCAGGTTTCAGAATGATAACTTTGTTCAGGTCTTCACCGATACTTCTATGTTTAGCGAATATTTTTCTTATCCTTCGGATCAGTTGAGGGGGGTCTTTTGGGTCAGAGAATGTCTGCACCTCGATGTCGTATAGCCCCTCTATTTGCTCATTAGCTTTTTTGAACCAGATATTAACGACGCTTTGTTTCTTTAATTTGTTGATGAACAGTATCCGATGATCGTCGGCTGTCACCGTACCGGTTAAAAAGACTTTTTCAGGGGGTAAGATCGCATTTGATCTTGCTAGTTCAGATTCATTTCCTCCTGAAAACATTAAGCTTCGAATATCAATATTGGTTTTATAGCCAATACTGGTCAAAGAATAGCATAGCTGTTCCAGAATAGTAACACCCGGATCGTGTTCGTTATAGTCTGTCCAGATACTTCCTGATAGTTTCTGTGTGCGGCGGATTCCTTCTTTGCGTAGGAAGAAATAATCCATGCTTTTTCGAAGCTCCTGTTCATATTTGATGTAAGGAGCGTCAGTCATTTTATTTCTTGAACTAGCTTTTTATCTTTCATTACTTCACTATCCCACAGTCGGCAAATATGAAAGCGGATAAAATTGTATTTATTGCCTGTTGTTAAAAAATAGTGTTTTCCTATTCGAATTTGTAAAGAATAGTTGTCGTGCGTACCTCTCCAGCGAAACCTGATTTTATCCCGGAAATCAAACCACCGGTATGAGGAACCGGTAATTTTAATTTTGCCCTTCCCGTGGGTATTCAGGGCAATGGCATGAGCCATTGAATAGTTTCCTTCCTCCCGGTTTCCTTCAGCTCCTGCTACTATTTCAAATGCGTTGAATCCTTTGAGATTAGGAACAATCGTATGCCAGTTTGCATCTGCCGGAACACGGCCTAAAACAAATCCACCAATCCTTCCATTCGAACAAAGATTACCCGCTACATCAAATTCGGTTTTTGGTGCAAATGTCTTGATCCCCACTCTTTTATGATGTCCTTTATCATCTCCATCTTTAAAAAACATTGATGGAATAACATTGCCGTGCGAAGACCTTTCTGTGCTATCATTTGAAGGTGGCTGAACTATAGATAACCCTTTGCTATGGTCCATGTTAATAGCTATTTGCCAGTTAGGGTCCGGGTCTGTTATACCCTCATAGAAGCTCATAATTTTTGAAGACTGTCCGTTAGGCGAAAACTTCAACCCCTCAGCCTCAGTTTTATCGATACCATCGTCCACTTTGTTCCATGTAGAATCAATCAAGTCTTCAAATTCAGTTTGAGAAGGCGACTTTCCGTTTTTAAAAAAATTCTTAAGGGTATTTCTATTGCGGAGTGGCATATTATATTTGGTTTAATTTGGATATCAGGCGCTTTTTTTGGTATTTAGGTGAGAATCATTGGCATGTGGTTACAGATCAATTTCGAAAATTTCAGTCTCCATGGATAGATCGTCATCCGCTAAATTGCCATCATTTGTATGCTCATTTTCGTCTTCAGTAATGACAAATTCGCTGCCTAACCGCATATTTTCAATCGCAGCTTTCTCAGGTGTTAAATTCAATTCGTGCTCATGAATTGTAATTTGATGGTCTTTCATGGAGGCAAGAACAGACCATGCTCTGCTTGCAAAAAGGGTTTTGTTAGTATCCGTGCTACTGAAAGAATCAGAAAGTGAATGTCCGTCTCTATTGTCATGCACAATCAAAATAGAAACTCCTGAAAGTGACTTTATGTAGGGCAGTGTTTTTAAGTATTTTATAAACTCATCAAGATTAATTGCACCGCCAAATATCATATCAATAGTAGGGTTTCTATACCAGGGACATATATAGGATTGTATATCACGATGAAGTTCTTCAACATTGCCACGATCCGTTTGCTCCATCCCAACCACGGTCGCGGTTATCTTCACTTCTTCATAAACAGGATTTATGACTTCAACTTTGGCAAAGGGAGAGACATGCTTATATAGGTATTCTCGGATGTTTTTAAGTTCGGTCAGGTTGAATTTTGGCAGTTCCAAACTCTCACTTGTTTGTTGCACGGCAGGGGCAACGACAAGAACAATCTTTCCAGGCTCGAATAGCTCTTTCTGGTCTATGGGAGAGATACATTTTACATGATTAACCGCAGGAAATTTTTCAAGTACCAACCTTTCAATATCCCATGCCGTTACCCCTCTGTTCTTATGTGCGAGCCGCTCACTTACGCGGCAATAAAAATCATCAGCGGCCTCTTCAGATCTACCTCCGAATGAAGGCATTGGCTGAAACACAGAAGCTATCTCGGACCTGGACTGGACCAAACTGTCGATCATAAAGTTGGGGATATTAGTTTTCCACATGACAGTGGGTTTATGACGCTTCCACCGCAGCGTGAGCGCCTGGGTAAATACGCTTTTAATTTTACCTACTCTTTTAGGGTGCCCGATTAGCGCAGCAATAATCCAATATTTTCCGGACGGAAGAATAGTATTATCATTATTGATTGTAGAGGGCATTTTAAGCTCGATGATGCCGGAGGTAATGAATTGCTTTGTAGAATCTGAAATGACATTCCTTTCTTCAAACGGGAGCCAGGTGTCTTGATAGACATAAAACCATTTTATGACAGGTAAATTATCTTCATTTTTAACAACAGCGCTCTGACTTAGCTCAAAACAAAACGTGACAGGTTCATTAGGAGTGACTTCCTCAAGCCCTAGTAAGAGATAGCTATCGTGATCATATTGAGGAAGAAGATAGTCAGTTTCAGGCATGGCATCTTTAAAAATTGTTCGAACGCCAAACGGCTGAAGTTGATACACCTTCTCGTCAGCTTCGATATTGCTTTTTACAGAGGACTCTTTTTGAAAACTTATTTTGGTGGATCCCTTGTAGTTTAGCGATAGCGATTTCATTTGAGGGATGTAGGGTGGGTTGGGCAATTGCAACTCGTCATTTTTTGCCTTTCTGAGAAGGTTTAGCGATGCCAAGCCTGAGTATTCATTATGGCCAAAACCCATGTCTGGCTTTTTTAACTCTAGCTTCAGATAACCTGTCTTTGTTGTGTTATCAAAAGGGGGTAGCGGCGGGGTGATCAATTCGATATTTAAGTTCAGAGATTTTACATCTTCTTTGTCAATGTTAATGCTGGTATGGGGCGCTATTCGCTCTGCCGATGATTGCTTGTTGTCAGCATTAAGCGTCGAAAAGAGCGAAAATTCAGGGATCTTGTCGCCTTCAGGATGAAATGTGTGATTGGAAAGTGCGGTCATAACCACCCGAAAAGAGTCATTGGTTATACCTTCATCATACTCTTTATAGTACTCCCTAAACCCTCCTGCATTTCTTGGTAAATTATACCAGGTTATTTTAAGAGAGAGGTCTTTAATGTATTTAGTATACAACTCATCATAACCAATCATAAATGAACTACCTACTATTGGCAATGGCCCGAAAGGGAAAAAAGGAACGCTGGTTTCTACTTTCCCCAGGTCATTATATACCTCCAACTGTTTTATGTCTTTTACGTCAACATCGATATCAAATTCGTTTACGATCAGGTGCTTCAAATAAGAGTATGAATACATGGTCTCCTGATCTGAAATACCAACTTTCATTATCGGCCATTGGGTGTTGTATTGCTCGATTTCTGCTTTATCCCATTCTTCTCCCATCGGCTCAATAGCGGGAGCGCTCATGGGAAGGGTAAATGAGATAACAATAGTTCCACTACTCCACTTGTGCGGCATTACCGTATATTCCGCTATATCCATCCATCTACTGGCAGTGGTCAATGAAATGGTGAAAGCCCGTGAAAATACCCTATGAAACACCTCATCGGCGGTCAGGTCTTCTCTTTTAGAAAGCCTTTCCAAAAAAGAGACCAGAGGTGACATAGATTTCAAATTGAATTGTATTCCTAATGTTACTGCGCGCAGTCCTTCCCGTAAAATGAGTACGGGTGAGGCGATTGCAAATCCAACATCACTGACGTCCATAGTGCTGGTGACAATTTCGCCATAATCTTGGCTTAAAATGGGAAAAGGTTTTTTGGTAAAGTCAAATCCCCCGCCTGCCGAATCAAGCATCTTAGTTTGGTAGATCCCGGAGATGAACTCGAAGTAAGGTTCGATTTTTATATCCTCTTTCATAGAGACATAAATCACACCCATTGAAGTGATCTGGGTTTTGTTTAATGTAGTTGTCTTCTTTGCTTCATAGAGATAGTCCAGTCCTTCATCGTCTACACCAGCCTTGAAAAGTGTACCTTCCTGAATCCTGTATGATTCTACGTGGTCAGATAACCTGAGGCATACATGCACTTCATCAGGCTCAGGTAGTTTTGGGCTTTGTTGTAAGATCTCTTTAAAAAAATGGTCCAGGTGCTTGCCTGTAATGGCATTGAGATCATCTTTAGTATATTCATAAAGTTGTAAGAAGGATATAACTAAAGCCATGGCCGGGTTATGCCGGTCATTGTTCTGTATAGACTCATGAAAAAAACTTTTAGCTGTGTAAATGATTTTATGTGCACCAGCCAGAAAGGAATCGATCTTTGTATCCAATTTAGCTATGCTTTCCTTCCTGGAGATACCCCGTTTGACTGGTAAAGCATCAATGGACTCATGCTTCAATTCAATCCCGGCCTCAAAAAAAGTATTAATAGCCCGGCTTTTAAGCTGCTCAATTTCATCGATGAAAAGTGATATTTTTTGATCAACCGATTGTAACAAAATTGAATTCGTTGCTGCATCGGTTAGTTTACTAAATAGCGTTAAAAACACATTTAGCTTCCTTAGTACAACCTTCGGTAGTGCATTTCCATCAGTGATTGAATAAGTGACGGATCGTTCAGGTTTGCCGCCGATGATCTTAGCCAGAAAAACAGAGACATCACTGGCGAAAAAAGTATTCCAGCTTTTAATGAATTCAGGATTTACGGATTCAGGGTAGCCGTCGGCATGTAAATAAGCCGCATATTTTTCAGCGAAAACAAGGAAGTCAACTAAGGTCCTCTCGTCGATTTTAAAAAAATCAGGTGAAAGCGCTTTAAGAGACCGGTTATTTCTTGATGAGCCATTCAGGCTGTAAGAAGCGTTTTCGATCTGTCCCGACTTATCATGAGTCTTGTTCATACCTTGTCACCGCTTATCACATGTTCCGGACGTTGGTTCCTTCCTTAATATAGAATGGGTATACAATATTGCCGCGAACGTTAATTTTTCTTATCGTGTAATCCAGTGTGATGTAAACGATCCCGTCGAAGGATTCGGAAGTATCTACCGAAATCTCATCTAATGTCACACGAGGTTCATAATTGAGAATAGCAGTCCGAACACTGTCTGTAATACGATTGACAAAAGTGCTGTCTATACTGTCAAAAACGAATAACGACAACGTACAACCAAATTTTGGGTTCATGATCCGTTCTCCGGGTGAGGTAGATAAAATAATTCGGATGCTCTCTTTAATATCTTCTTCCTCTTCGACCATAGTCGGTATATTGGAAATAAAGTCAAACCTGGGCGGAAAGGCCCACCCTCGCCCCAAAAATGTATTGTCATTCATATTGTTTTCTATCATCATGCATCTGTCTGCATTCTTTAACCTCCAATCATTACTGTGGGTAAACCCAACACAATTTGTCCGCCGTGCGCAGTAGAATCGCCCATTCTGGCGGCTGGTTTACCCCCAATCATTACCGTCGCAGATCCTTTAATAATGGTATCCGGTGGTCCAACGCATACACATGAGTCGCCTAAGACCGCAGCTGGCATATTTCCTATTAAAACTGTAGGAGCCCCTGGTCCCACCACAGGTCCACCTACATGTGGAATGGGGGGCAGGCCTGGTGTTACCATCGGGCAAACATGTAAATCTGTTATTCTCGCTGCTGGTGGCATATTTTAAATAATTATTATAGAATCACACATTACAGAATCTTTAAAAAGTCAATTAATCATTACCATTGCTCCTTTAACTTCTACCTGTCCGCTGGCTTTCAGTGCGGCCTGCGCCGAACCCTGTGCTACAAAAGCCATTTTTGCCTTGGCGCTTACATTACTTCCCTCAATGTTGGCGTCACCTTTGGATGTGATAGCTACTTCCATTGCATCAACCGAAAATTTTCCTTTTGAAGTGATTTTAATGTCCTTTGGACTGTCCAACACAATACCACTTTCTGACAGCGTGACCTGGTTTTGATTTTGATCAACAAGGCTTATTGACTTTTCGTCATCACTCAAAGCAATTTTGTTGCCTGCTGGTGTTTCAACCGTGATACTCTTTTTGTCTTCATCAAATACTAACTTGAGCATGCTCTTGGTTACAATGGCTTTGGTGTTGTTCTTTTTTTCAGGTGTGAACGGAGGCTTTTTCTTTTTACCATATAAGGACCCCAATATGATTGGAAACCGCGGATCCTCATTCAGGAAGCCAAGGACTGTCTCATCGCCTACCTCAGGAAGAAAGAATGTACCGTACTCTTCAGAAGCATATTCGTGGAGTAGTCTTGCCCAGACTCCTATGCCTGATTCTTCAATCATGGGTACATCCACGAGTATCCGGTACTCACCATCAGGATCTTCATCAATTTGTTTTACAGTGCCTATTTGCAGGCCCTGAATGCCTGGCAGCACGCCCATAGCGGGTGGGGAAACTAAGGTTTTACTTTCAGAAAAAAACTTAGCATCCAGCCCAAATCCAACTTTAGTTATCCAGGTACCGCCACTGAAACTGTGCTCAATCTCGGAAATAAAAGCATCACCGTTAAAACGTTCTCCAAAACCTTTAAGCTGTATCAGCTTGCCTAATACCGGAGCGACGTGCCCGGGAAAGCTTACATAGCCATTTATCTTTGCCAACCGTAATTTCTGCAGCTTTGCGTTGGCCAGGCTTTTTAGTACTGCCGTGTCCTCAGGAGTTGTTGATTGCATGGTATAAACACCCGTATCCAATACATCAGCCAGTTTTTTTCCTGAAATGTTCCCATGTTTATTTATACTGGGTTCTACCGACGTGCCAGTATTCTTTTTCAATTGGGCGCCATCCCAGGAGGCGCATGATACGCTATTTACCTGAACCTGAGAGTCAAGTTCGGCGGCAAAATCAATTGTATCCGGTCCGTATTTAACGGCTATAACAGGATCTGAAGAAAAATCCGGTTTTCCAATTTCGAGTTGGCCATCGTTACAGATAGCCAGAAATCCGTTTACTTCTGCTCTTGACAAAATAAAATCCCAGTCTGTACTATCGTACTGGACTATTTTTTTATGCTTATTATCAGTGGAGCTAATCTTATTCTTTAGTCCCGCATCGGCTAGAATTGTACTGATGATTTCGCTGTCTTTCTTATCTTTAAAATACTTGCTCTTACGGCCAACGGTAAGCTTGAGGGCTTCATCCGCGCACTTAAGAGTTAGCTGCGAGACAAGTCGGATAGATCTACTTTTTACTTTTATTCTTTGGCCGATTATTACCCCCTTAAATACGGTCTGGTTTTTAGAGTGGTACCCGAAGCTTATTTCAATTTCTTTTCCAGGGATAAAATCTGAAGATTCACTGGCATCAAATTTTTCAGTGGTATGATCGCCATCCAAAATAACCACTTTCGCTGTAGAAATGGTATTAATCTTTTTCTCGACTTCAATACTGATTACCTGATAGACATCCTTAATGGCTACACCATCAACTAATATTGAGTAGGAAGGAAAATCACTATCTGCAGTCAGAGGGGTTTTTATCATTATGTATTAGTCATTACTGAGGCGTGGAAAAATAATTCGTTGGTTAGGCTTTATGGAGTTAAAATCAACAAGGTTATTAAACTGCGCTATCTGGATGTAATATTTTGGATCACCATAAACTCTATAACAAAGGCCGGGCAAATCATCTCCATCGACCACAGTAACAATATGTGATAAGTCAGGTGAACTTTTATTTTGTTCAGCTGCTCTGGTCACAGGGTCTATGAACTCCTGAAATGAAGCTTTTAACTTTGCGCGTATGGGATCACCGTCAGGCTTAAATAACATGAAATCTGTTTCCAAATCAGTCATTATACCGCGGAACAGGAAATCAGAACCCCATCGTACTTTCAGATAGTTTGATCGGTGAATGTTCCCATTTATATCTAAGCACAATTTTCTTAATTTCTTGATATTTTGAAGCACGTCATCACATCCTGGAATGGCCCCGGTAGAGTCAACGACGAAGGTCAGTTTGAGTAGCTCTTTATCAGCCGTTCTATTTGCCGGCACACTTTCACCATTGCTCAATCGCAAAATATCTTCTCTCACAGCCGGCATAGCAGTCCTTTCATAATTCTCAGGATTTACCTGAAGAACATAGTCATCTACCTTTGAAGAGAAATCAGGTTTTTCATAAGCTTCGATAACCAGTTTTTCTCTTTTACCGCTGCCAGCTACCATATTATCTACCTTCCTTTTTTCGCAAGTATTCTTCTAATTTTTCCATACAATCACTTATGATATCCTCTTTTAGTGAAGCCAGATCAACAGAAGTACTTTTGTTTGATTGCTTTTCATCTTCTCCTTCAAATTTGGCCTGAATTACAAACTCTTTTATGTGTAATGGCATAGTGATCAAACATCTAAAAGTTTTATGTCGCTGTAGCGGAGAATGATTGTTTCAACCAGAATAGCTGAACTGCCTCCGGCCATTGCGTCCAGTTTACCAATCTCTAGTTTATAGGGGAATGCTTCTTGAAACTGCCACCCAAGTATAGGAGAGCCCGTTTTGTCCAGCAGCTTTAAAAAGACCGTTTTCTTTTCAATCTTTTTTGAATAGTCTTTCAACAACCAGCTATAACACCAATCCCTCAGCTGAGATGAGGATGGCAGCATACCTCTTTTCAATGTGAGATCGGAAAAGGAAGTCTTTCCCGGGAGGCTAATTTCACTGTTATTATCTCCTCCCTCTTTTACGCTGTTTATGCCAAGTGTCATAGATATGCCAGACACTTCCATAAACCTGGTGTCATCTGAGTTAGGAATATCGCTAAAGGAAACGCTAAAGTATAACCCTACCATAGGGTAGGGCTCTCCAGCGCTGTTTTGGTTTGCCATAAATCAATGGATCCACTAATCAGAAGCCGACGGAATTTATCCTGTCGTAATGGCCAATCCCTCATGTACGAGTACCAATGACTCAACGGCGGCGTCACTGCTACCGGAGTTCAGATCCGTACTCTTTATGGACTTGGGAAAGGCATTGGTTAATGTCCAAACAATTTCTGCCTTTCCGGACTCATTCAATAGTTGTATTACTACACTTTTTCGCTCAATCACATTAAGCTGAATCTGGTTATACCATTCAAAGAACTTAATGTCTGTTGTGAAATGGCCCTTCTTTAAAGTAACGTCACTGTACTTTCGTAAGCCAGGCATTTTAATCTTTGAAAATACAGGACTGTCGCCATGTCTGTATTCACTTACATCGGTTTCAGCATCAAGGCCTGAAACTTCCTGAAAGGAGGCTTCCATCCCTCCATCTATTTTCACCAAAAAATAAAACTTTGGTAGAGGCCATACATTATCTTGTTTTTCACCAGCCATATATCTTAATCTTTATGGGTTTATCAATTTATTTTGTTGTAGAACTTAATGATGTTATGACTTCTGCATTTGCTGCTGGAAGGTTATAACAATAAATTCTGCCGGTCTTACTACTGCCAGCTTTACGGTGATATTCATGAATCCATCGAGAATGTCAGTAGGAGTCATCGTTACACCAAGCCCAATGTCCACGCTGAAAGCGTCTTCAGGCACAGCGCCTGCCAGCACACCTCTTTTCCACTGATCGGTAAGGAAGTTGGTCATCATTCCTTTCACCGTGACCCAGGTATTGGAAACATTAGGTTCAAATACATATCCCTCCGAAGCAATCTTCAGTGATTGCTCAATCATTATCACGGCACGTCGTACACTTAAATACCGCCAGTCCTGACTATTACCTTCCAAAGTACGTGCACCCCAAACCAATACACCTTTTCCGGGGAAGCTTCGTATTGCATTCACTGCTTTACCATCTAACGGCATGTTAAGGTCTTCCTGATCCTTATGGGTGATGTTAACTGTGGGTTTCACCACGGAACCCATAGACACATTCGCCGGTGACTTAGCTACTCCAACAGTTCCATCAACCATGGAAATAATACCTGCCATAGCAGCACTGGGGGGAAGAATATTCATTTTGCTTCTCACCTCAGAAACGATTGTCTTGTACAAGGGAATACTTGTGTACATGGCATTATGCAGGGCGGTAAGGCGCTCCTCCGAGGCATCACCAATTTGGGTGGCTGCTGCCGCTATGGCTGCTGCGGAAGCAGAAGCTGCAGCAGCGGCAGTTGCAGCGGCGGCAATGGCATCGGTGTCGGCTGCCTTTTCTGCTGCCTCAGTGGCTTTCTGTTCTAAGTCAGCCGCTTTTTTCGCTGCGGCATCCGCCTCTTTCTTGGCTTTATCTGCGGCCTTCTGTGTATCATCAGCAGATTTTTTCGCTTCTTGAGCCTGTTTGTCGGCATCTGCTGCCTCAGGGTTTTGTGCGAGTGCAGCCTTGGCCTTCTCAGCGGCGATGGTCGCCGCTTTAGCCGCTTTGTCTGCTGCTTTTAATGCCGCGTTAGCCGCATATAGAGCCGCGTTGGCATTAGATGCTTCAGCCATAGCATTTGCAGCTTTTGCGGCCGGGATTGCAGCGGCAGCTTTGGCTGCAGCGGCTGCTTCAGCCGCCTGAGCAGCAGACTTATTCGCCTTATCAACGGCATCGGTAGTCGTTGGTGAAACATCAGGAGGGTTCGTAATTTCATCGATACCTACCAATAATAAATTAAGGGCGTCCGTTTTTTTCTTATCGGCGTCAGCCTTGCTCAAACTGTCGGATAGCATTGTTTTAAGATAACCGAGGTTTGAAATACTGTCAAGAGAGACTTCCGTGACCGGCACCACAGTACTTTCTACCCATGGGTAATATGCAGCGCTCCACTGAAGGTGATTGTTGCCAATCCCTGCTCTGAATTTTTCTATTACGTCATGTTCGTCTCGGGTTCGGGGCAGATAGCCATTGTAAACGTCTAAAAGCGCTACCCTTCTGCTAGGCATGTCTACGCCGCAATGCATTAGCATGTTTTGTTGAAGGCTATTACAATCTGCCTCATCCAGCAACACTGCATCAGGAATAACAACCATAGTAGGCTCCATTTCTTTTAGCAACGTTTTTATACCCTTGTCATTTTCCTGCGGGTTCAACACAGGGGCCTCTACTCCTTTTGAATAGTCGTAGAGTCCAACGGAGATAATATAACATGTAGAACCCCCGTTAGCAAAGAAGAGCCGTAAGGCATTGTACATATAATAGTTGGTCTCTTGCTTTACTTCAAGCTTGAACGGCTCACCGTCATCACCCTTATCTATTTCAAACTTGATTTTTGGTCCTTCCCCAAAGAAATCATGATACTCGTTGAGAGAGGTAATACGCGTTGGTTTATTAAGAATGGTTTTATTATTTCTTATCGCTTTTTCTGTGTATCCGATAAAAGCTGGAACGGCAGTAGCTACAGCAACGGCTGAAGTAGGAAAGGCGCTCTTTTCCTCGATATAAACGCCCGGGGTAGCATAGACTTGTGGCATAGTTTAGTTAAAGTTTGGGGTTATAAATAAATGTACATATCTGAATAGGCATCAAACCGGTCAAGGTTTTTGCTCACCTTAATTCTATCTAAATTCGGAACGGGTAGCGCTGTTCTTTTTTTAGAAACCTGCCTGCCCGCTTTTATGTCGGTTAGGCTGTATTCTACTTCATAGTCAATATCATAAGTCTCACAAAGTTCGATTGGACTTGACGTCTCCAAAACGACAGCGCGTACCCCATTGCCCAAATCCGCTGTGCGAACACCTTTTAACGAGAGCTGACTTTTACCTGCATAAATTTTAAAATCGCTAAAGGCAACCTCTTCTTTCTCCACGATATTATAACGCCACGTTACATGCTTGGCGCCTATGGTAGCGGCGTAGTGCAATGGCTCATCACCAGCGAGGGAGCCAGGCCGGAAGTCAAGTTCAAGGATGGCGAACAGATTCCTTTTTCTACTTTCCAAAGGATAAAAGTTAAGAACGTCACTCTCATTTGATTTGAGTTTAAGGCATCCCAACTGCAATAAGTCGTTGAACGGATATTTTTGCCTAAACTCAGCATAGCTACCATTAAATATTTCCGCGAAACCGTTGTTATATAAATCGGCGAAAACGCTTATAATGGAATCATCGTTTTCAATAAATTTATCGAGGTCGGCATATCCATAAATCGTTATCACTTTTTGTTCATCATCCAGTTGTTCATTTGGATGTAGTGGCTTTCTGACGGTGGAAGAAGAATAGGTGTTCTGCAGCAGAAAGCACTCATTGATAGTTTTAAGATCAATAGCTGAATAGTTCAGAAATAAACTGTCGTTGTAGCAGATAGTGAAAACAAACTGTTCTGGCCTTGTCAGCGTCTTAAGCAGGCTCGGTTTGGTGTTCTCTTCTTTGTAAAATACGATGAACTCACCATTCTTCTGTTTAAGGGTAAGTCCATAGGATTCTATTTTTTCGAGGGTAGATGCTGAGGGTGAGATTACAAAGCCTTGGTACGGCTGTATATCCTTATTTGGCTGCACTTTATAATACTTATGGAAAAACTGGACACTCCACAATTTCTTAAAATGCAACATTTCTATATCAAACGATGAACTAAATGACTCTTACCAATAGTACTGAAAATAGTTTGAATTGCAAAGAATCAATTTCATAATTATTAAACTAATCGATTTTATGATTTAATCGATTCAAAATTTAAACAAGAGGCAAAGATTTAATCTAAAAAATATTTTCTATAACATTTTTGTATATTAGATATCAATCCGATGTTCTGAACTTGAGAATGAAGAGCTGTTGCGACTAAAGATCTTACCATGCCAAGCCTCATAGCAAAGGCCTCCGAAAATAAGAGCAAGGCTGCCGCTAATGCAACTCAGCAACATTCCAATCAAAGCCTGCCCAAACCTAAATTCGTCGATAACAGACCTGAAACTATAGCCCAAAGAAGGTTAAAAGAATTAGCTCAAAATAGTAAACAGACGAAGCAACTTCGGGCTGTTCTGGAGATGAAGGCAAATGAGCCTGGGTCTAAAGCCGATCTCACGAAAGAAGCTTTTAACGTTAAAACACTACCAGAAAAATTTAAACCTTTATTAAGGGGCAAAGAGAAGGAGAAACACCCTGAACATATTATTCCTTCAGACGGAAAAAGTAGTGTTAATCCTACTAAAAAAAGTTCACCCTCTATAAAGACCGGTAAGAGAGAAGAGCATAAAATTTCAAGAGGTATAAAGACAACTTCAAAAAAAGATAAAGCCAACAATGGTGTTATCGGGATAGAGCCAAAGCAGGAAATAAAAGGGGAAGAGCGGTCGGAAAATACGGCGGTCGAAACCGCGATTAACAAAGGTCCAGGTCCTCAAGCCCCTGTGAATGCTAAGAAAATGACTCCATCGGGAGAGAAGGGAAGTTCGGATGTAGCCATGAATTTTCTAAGCTCTCCGGCTTCCGTAATTGCTCGTGGGATAGGGTCTTTTGGGGCGCAGATGGCTAAAGGTTTTAACGGTGATAAAGAACAATTATCAGCGGCTACCCCCACCGTAAATGCCAGGATTTCGACTCAAAATGTAAGTAAGCCTAAAAAACCGGCTGTTCCACAAAAAGCGAATGCCACGACTGCTAAAGCGTGGAAACCTCCTGCAGCGGCCATAAGGAAGGATACGCCAAAATTCACTCCTGCGCCCGGCGCTAACCCTCAACAGGTTGAATCAGAAGCGGCTGAAAAGGGCGTCCAGGTGGCGGATATGGCAAATCAGTCGAACGCTGAAATTGCTCAAATGCCAGGTGAAGAGTTGGTACAAGGGCAGGAGATTAACCCTTCTGCCCAGGTGGAGCTTACTGCGTCAGGAGCTGCTGTTCAGACTTCTACAACACCGGAAATTGAGGAGTACATGAACATCGATATGGACGAAGGCTTCCGGCAGCAGGTAGATGCCTCCTCTGCGGGATTGTTTACCCGGTCATTGGCGGAGCCTAAAGCAAAGGTGAAAAGCGCCAAGTTGAAGAGAGACCAGGACCACAAGGAAGCTGTAAGCAACGCTACAAAAAAAGCCGATGAACTAGGCAAAAAGGCCAGCGAAGACCAGGCAAAGACAATTGAAGAATCAAGGTCGCAAATCGGCGCTGAAAAGGAAAAGAGCCTGGCCGAATCAAAAGCCACCCTGGCGGAGTATGATGGAAAAGTAAGCCTGGAAAAGCAGGCTAAATTGGATGAGATCAATACCCAAATTGCCAGTCATGAAAAACAGGCTAATACGGCATTGTTGGAAGCTGACTCGAAAGTAGCCGTAAAGAAAAAAGAGGCGGCAAAGGAAAAAGAGAAAGAAGAAAAGAAGGCTGCCGCGAAAAAGAAAAAGAGAAAATGGTGGCAAAAAGTAGGTGATTTCTTTTCAGGAATAGCTAGGGCATTGGCAAAGGCAGTTACATCTATTGTTAACAAGCTTGCCAAAGTGGTCAAGTCCATAATAAAAGCCGCAAAATCACTGGCGAACTCAATTATCAATGCCTGTACTAAATTGGTAAAAGGGTTACTTAACCAGTTTGCATCTCTTGTAAAAGGGTTTTTAAATGTGGCGCTGGCCGCATTTCCCGGTATTCGCGATCGGCTGAACGCGTCCATCGACAAAGTGGTGAAGAAGGCCAATGCCGCCATTGATAAAGTTGCCCAGTTACTCAAGGACTCCGTTAATAAGCTCTGCGATACGCTCACCGAAATCGTAAATTTTGCTCAAAATTTCTACGTGAGTGCAGTACAGGGTGCGGTGATGCTGTTTGAAGCTATTGTTATCGGAAATTTTGCTGATTTACCACGCATCGCTTTCATGACGGCCTGTAATTCCCTGGGTCTTCCCGGGGAAGAACTTTGGGCAATTGTCTTAAAAGCACGCGGGGAAGCCATGGAAATTATTAAGCGCCCGGTACGCTTCCTCCGCAATCTCATCAAGGCGGGAGAAAAAGGGTTTGGCCAGTTTGTATCTAACATAAAGCAGCATTTAATTAAGGGACTGATGGGTTGGCTGTTCGGGCAGATTGCCCAGACCGGAATTACCATTCCTACAAAATTTGACGGCGCAAGTATTTTTCTGGTGATAAGACAAGTCCTTGGTGTCACATATGAGTATGTGCGGCAGCGGGCGGTCAGCATGCTTGGAGAGAAAAATGTACAACGTGTTGAAAAGGTTCTGAATTACTTAAAACGCCTGATCACGGAAGGCCCTGAAGCGCTGTTCGCGGAGCTGAAGGAAAAGGCTGAGGAAATGAAGAACACCATCGTCGGAAAAATTCAAGAATGGGCGATTACAGCGGTAATTCAAAAGGCGGTAATCAAAGTGACCAGTATGCTCATTCCGGGTGGTGGATTTGTACAGGCCATTTACGGGATGTGGCAAACGCTACAGTTCTTTCTTGAGAACATCAAAAAAATTGCTGCCGTAGTTAATTCGATGCTGGATTCATTGGCCGCAATTTCCAAAGGCGCTATTGGAAGCGCTGCAAATCTTATCGAGAAAACCATGGTGGATACCTTGCCACTGGTGTTCTCCTGGCTTGCGAAGCTCATTGGTATTGGAGGCATCGGACAGAAGATAAAATCCATCATTGATCAGTTGCGAACCCCGGTGAATAAGGCTGTTGATTTTGTGATTAAGGGCGCTATGAAGATGGGTAGCTCAGCTATCAAGGCGGTAAAAAGAGGTTTAGGTGGTGTGAAGAAGAAGGTAGCCAGATGGTGGAAGAAAAGGAGACCATTTACAACCAAGAGTGGAGAAAGGCATACGTTTTATTTTGAGGGAGACGAAAACAACCTGGTTCCTATGATGGCAAGTAGACCTACTAAAATTGTGCCCCTGGTTGATTTTTTGATTCAAAGACTTGAAATAAAACAGCAAAGTGATGAAGGTTTAAATAGACGTGAGAATGAAGTTTTATCTATGGCGAAAATTGCTCGGTCAGAATTGGCATTGGTAATAGTAAAGAGGGTAGACTATCCTACAACTAAATACAAGCATTTGTTGGATTTAATGGCTGTAATTGCGGGTGCAGCTGGTCGGCAGCGGTTGAGTGAAATAGACAATGAGCGTGTCCAGACGCCAAATGGAGAGTTGGCCTTTAATGATTTGCAGATAGAGGTATTAAAGCTCACTTCAAGGGTTAGGGAGTCATTGAATGAAGATCTTGAAGGGCAAGGTGATAGAGGAATTACCAGAACTATAAATCAAAAATTGATCCAAGTTGGAAAGTTTGAGCGCTATTACAATGGTCGTGCTGACCAGCTTAGAACTGAAGTAAATCAAAAATTAGCTAGATCTGGGAGGCAATCTGGAACACGAGATTTTGCTGTGTTATCGAACGAATATTACTCTCAGGTACAGGAGACTATAGGACGAGAAACGAATCAGGATTTGCTGACAATTCAAGGTTTTCTATCCGACACAGAACTTGCCCGGGACTTTGCAATAGGTAGAGCGAATGCTATGCGAGGTGTGACAAAAGAAAGGGACGGAAGGCACCAAATGGACGATACCTATGTAGCAAATAGTAGAATAGATGGTAGCCGTATCCTTGATGGTGGAGAACATATTTATAAGGAGAACCCTCGAGTAGACCAGCGAGGTGGTGCACGCATAATTCCTGGGAAGGTCCAGAATGCTCATCTCACTGATGTTGAAAAACGCAACGAACTACAGAAATTTGAAAATTCAAATAATCCAATTAGAGTACCTCAGTTCATAAACCATCCCAGGGAAATTAGAGACGGTGGTAGAGTTTCAGCCTCAACAGCCCTTGGCGGTATGAATGCCAAGGCGTACGCGTATATAACTGATGTAGCTGGATGGGAGAATATGGATTTCGAATGGTTACATATACGCGCTAATTCCTTAGGAGGTGCATCTAACGGAACCAATTTTGTTGTTGGAACCAAAGACACCAACACTCAAATGATTCCATACGAGGTTCATATCAAAAATGTCGCTCATATCCTATCAAATTCCCCATACTTTAAGAACTGGCAAATGCGAGTGAGATTTAATGCGGCAGGCAACAACGCTCAAAGTAATCATAAGGTGCAGCAAATAATAATTGAATGGGAAGTACAGAGCCCTGATAAGAAAACTACTTATGAAGGCAGCGCTACATTTTTACCTATATATACTCAAACCAATATCAGCAAGCAAGAAATCGGCTGGATACAGGAAAAACTTGAAGAACAAAGGGACGAAATGAGGGAACCTGATGCTGAAATGGTGGATAAATTGGACTGATATTCGAGAATGTTAAACCTCTCCCTTCGTATCGATCCCCCGAATAGCTGGTATATCACTAATGATATTGTCTTGTGAGAAGGTAAGCATGCGCATTTTATAGACCACGGAGGGTACATATTTAGACCCCAACATCGAGTAGTAATTCATCATTTCACCAGCTGGGATTGAAAGCAGATCAAAATAGATCTGGTCGGCGCTTGGAAATAGCTTAGGCGTATTTTGTGGAGTGAACAGCGGCTTGTACTGAAAGAAATAAATGACGCCCGATATATACCGCAGAGCTTCTATGTAATGGTCTTTACTAAAAAAAGCTGAAAAGAGAATAGTAAGATTCACATTGACCGGAGGAGAATACTCCAGTAAGTTATTCCCGGAAGGTGATGTGCCGGAGGACGCCTTAAAAGTAGTGTCTTTATCTATGTAGATCAGTGAAACAATTATTTTATTCATTTCAGCCGCAATGCTACCATCCTGTTCTACAATATTCGATAGCATGGCTTTGTCTTCAATGGATTTGAACTGTGATCTGAGGTAATTATTCAATTCGTCAACGACAATGGGTAATACATTTTGGATCATGCTATTCAGTTGTTTGTGTCACGTATTAGATCCCGCTAGTTGCTTCACGGCCCATACTGTAAGCCGCATCAAATACACCCCGATAAAACCGATGAGTCCACCGAACAGCAGGAGAGCCATTTCCAGAACCTGCTCATCCTTGGTTGGCGGAGCTGGCTCTGGGATAAAGCCTACCAGATAGATAAATAAAAATGCCACAGGAATGGCGGTCATTAGGGCCAGGAAGAGGTATAAAAACTCTTTCGCTATTAGATCTTTCATCGTTATTTTAATTTTTTCCTGTGGCGCAAATAGATTGTACTCACCACGTATACGACTGATCCTCCGGCCAAAACACCATATACAAATCCGGTAAACCACCGATCTTCTGTTTTTGAATCGGACAGGAGAAACACCACAAATGCTGTGGCTAGTATCATGCCTGCGGCCAGTATGCCCCGGTACGCGTCGTTGCGAAAAAATACCTCACGAACTCGCCAGTCTAAAAAGGATAATAATACTCCGATGATAAAAAAGCAAATAGTTATCGCTAATGTGACGCCTATTATCTTTCTGTATCGCTGTAATGAATAGGTTATTCTGTAAGCCGGACCGCCATCATAATCCATCGCCTGTAGTGGGATCAAAGGACTTTTTCCGAAGGTTTCTTTAACCCCGTTCCAAATATCCGAGTCCACACCGCCATACCCGGGGCCCCACAAACCCACTCCACCCAATCGCTCCGCCTTAGCCCATCTATATTTTTTGTTCAGGCTTTCCACTTTTTCATACCATATTTCCTTTTGCTCCGCTGACTCACCAATTGTAATGACGGCGCTATTACCAATTTCATACGTGTTGTCGTTATCCATGAGACTGTACTGTGCAATGATGTCCTCATAGGGGATGTATTTTTCAAAGACCTCTTCCGGATCTGAAACCCCCCAAAGGGCCCCATACATAGGCATACTAATGATGATATTCCCTGCACTCAACCCCTGACAAATAAGCTTATTGACAATACCCTCTAAACTCTCATACGCCATAGAAGATACTGAAGAAATGGAGGCCGAAGGAACAGGGGCGCTGGAAGAATTACCCGTGGCATACCCCTTTATTATAAAGATATTAACCCAGGTTTTTAACTTTTCGATATCATAGGCGCTATGATCTGCGTTATAAGGGATCTGCAGCGTGATTATGGCGCTATCACCGAGTTTACTTCTCAGGCCATAGACAAAATTGCTGAACTCAGCCCTCATGGAAGGACGAATACCACTAAAATCAATATCGACGCCGTGTGCCTTCTTTTTCCTAATTAAAAACCGAACGCTGTCACTCAGTCGTTGCCAGGAGTTGTTATTGTTTTTTAATAAAATATCATTTTTTTTCTCTCCATAGCATGAAATGGTGAGCAATACTTTAACGTCGTGCTGCCTGGCAGAATCTATCAAACCTGTGGTCTTCCATGCATCGATTGCATCTATACCCCTGTAGGTACCATCTTCGGGGTTTACGTCGTAAGAGAAAAATGCAATGGTAGAAAGTAAATGGTAGGGATAGAATTTGTATGCCTCTGTCATCCAGTTGGGATGCCATGCCATTATCTCTATCCCTTCTTGTAGCCCGGGATCGTTCCTGTACCTTCCTTGATATGCCTTGGCAGCGGAATCATAAACAATCTCCTTTAAGTCCTTTACGCCTTTAAATGTGACCTTGCTACTGTCGCCATACAGCGTTGCAAACAGGACTTTAAACTCCTGAAGTACTCCCTGCGATGGTATTTCTCTTTTTCGCTGCCATTCAATGGTATCACTTTTTAATTCAGCGCTAATAGAGAGCGTGTCCCGGTCCTGCGCTTGGCTTAAGCCCAATACCGGTTGAAGCGATAGCGCGAAAATATTGATCAGTACTAAACGGAAACAATGTGTCGGATACATCTTTGATTTATTTCTTTTTCACTTTCTTTTCCGCCAATACAACTTGCCAGATATCTATAGATACCTGTTTGCCCGTCACTTCATCTTTGTTTTCGATCCAAAGGGCAGGTTTATGAATGATCTTGCTTCGCTCAATTGTGCCTTGGTTATTTGCGCCCTTGCCCTCCCTTAGTATCGGTGGGTTAACGAATGAATATTTTATTGGGCTGCCACTCAAGGTTTTTATATCGTAATGCAGTTGATATTGTAAGTTTTCAATATTCTCTAAACTATCTGATGGTATAGCGAGGGAGTCTATTTCAAAGCGGACCCGATGTTTATTTTTCATGTTCAACAAGCTGGCAAGGTAGACGGTATCCGTCTGCTTCATTTGAAACACCGTATCTATTTTGATGGGCACGGGGTCCTTTGCCGGTACTTTAATTTCTTTCTTTTGACATACATAACCTTTACGCATGACATTGACAATAAAGGTGTTATGAAACAGACTTTCGCTCTTGATCTTGAAATAATAGGTATCTTCAGTGGGTGCCCATAATTTTCCGCTATATGTGGGAGCCTTGAAGGTTATTCCTTTCACGGAGAAGATTACCTCCTTAAGAAGAGAACTAGCGCTATCGACGCTAACGACAGAATCGGCACGGCTTTTATTTAATTTTTTAGTTACTGTTTTGCTTACCGTGTCCTTGGGAAGTTTTAAGATGGACTTGCTATCGTAAATTGAAAATATTGCTTTTCGTTGCTTTTCGCTAAAAATGGAATATTGTATACTATCTCCTTTTTTGGTGGTAAACGTTTCACTGAATTCTTTCCAAAACCACAGTTTCTGAGTCCAGGAACCAAGGGGAGAAAACTCCTTATCCCATACGAGAATGGAGTCTTTTCCGCAGGCGCTATTGTCCTGACTTAAAGTCGGTAGCGCACTTAGGATTATCAGACCTATAAGCAGTATTCTCATGCTTATTCGAGCATTTTATCTCTAATAGCTTTTTCTCTTAATTTTTCCTTTTCGTCTTCCACCCAAATTGCAAGCTGCTCCTTTATCAACTCCTGATGGGCCTTTTCTATGAGGTGCATCGTCTCTTTATTATTCGATACCTGTTGTTCCACTTTTTGCTGCTCTACGCTGGCCAGGAGTGTTAGCTGGTTGTTTAGTTTTTGGTTTCTCAGATTTATGGATGATATTTCTTCTATCTCATAGTCATACTCTACAGTTTTCAACAAGTGATCGTAGGGTCCGTAGGGTGAAAGTAGCTTGGCAAATATGGGTGAGATCTCAATAAATATGAGAAGCAGCACAATGGCGATTGAAGGACCCGGAGGCAAGGTATTCAGAGCTTCAAGTTGTGCAAGAAGACCATTCGAAAATGTGCTACTCAACGTTTCTTTATACGTTTCTTTTTCAAGCTTTAAAGCGGTAATCTCTTGTTCGATTTGGTCAATTAGCTTCTGATTTTTCAATTTCAATTCCTGATAATCTTTATCAGCATCAAGGTATTTTTCCTTGTTTATTAAACATAACGGCCCTATTCCCTTTTCTCCAGTTCCACAAGATCCTTCGCACTCACATTTGTACTTGATAAAGTACTTTTCGCGTGTGGCATAACGTTCTTCCGTCTTTTCCCTCAAACTTCCAATTCTGGAGTTTTGGACTTCGATCTTTTTGTCATAGAGAACATTAATGTCTTCCAGTTTCTTTGCACCCGTGTAATGCAAGGACTCATTGATTTCCTGCTGAAAGATCTTTAGCTCTAATGGCTTGGAAATTACCACAGCCAGAAATATGGCGAGCAAAGTGCGCGGGATGACTTGTAATATCTGGTTATATTTCCATTCCCCTTTCTTTATGGTACTTACTATAAACCGGTCCAGGTTAAAAATTAAAACACCCCAAAAAATACCCAACAGTACTGCGGCCCAGACACTGTTAAATACAGTGTAAAGCGCGTAACCACCTGATAATGCAGCTAATGACCCTGTAAAAAAAACGGTTGCCCCTATGCTGGCATATTTGTGACGTTCTGCCGAGGGACATTGCATCAGCAGGCGCTGATCTGCTGCCGAGCAGAAAATAAAAAAGCGCATGATGCTGCCCAATGAATGTACCTGATGTTTAGTTTCCATACCGTGGGTTGTTATAATAATCCTGAATAGATTGAAGGATGTCAACCACACCTGATTTGCGGGAATGAGCCCTTTTGATGGCGCTGAAAAGAAAAGAATTTACCCTTTTGAAGTTAATCTTCTTTGACTGGATACGCTTATGGTGTTTCAGTATATTTTCCCTGAGTTTATCATATCTTTTTTCTTCATTCCTGAGCATGCTCCTGGCATGTAGGCCCAACTTGTTTTGAAGGTCGTCAGGAATAGGAAAGGGATCGTGGCTATCAATATTTGTTAATAGTGGTACGAGCTTATCTTTAAAAACCGGTATTGGAAAAACCAGTAATGTTATCTTTCGCTTGAGTACTCTTTCCTGAATTTGAGCCCGAATCTCGATGATCATGGACTCGGTTGGGCTAAAAGTATGCTCACCCTTTTTGGTTTTGATGTCGAAGGGTAGAATTTTAATTTCGTCGGCATCCGCCGCCTCCCAGGAGAAGCGAATCGTATTTCCAAGTGAGACGCCATAGGCATGAGGGTAGTTTTCAGCCTGTACCAGACTGTAGTACTCATGGGATTGCTTACTCATAAAACCTATGTCGTAAGTAATCTTTAGTTCTTCACTCACCCATACTTTTAGCGCTCTTACCTGAGATTGTCTTGCATTGTAGGCGCCAATTTTGATGATTGTACTTCGTTGAAACTTTAAATTTTTACTGCCATAGGGACCCACATCACCAATTCCCTGTATAACAATCCTGTCCGCAGAGTCAACTTCCCAAGAGACTTTCGCAGAATCGCCTTTTAAAACGGTCCGTTCTGATAATTGTAAGTTTATCAGGATGTCACCCTGCTCCACCAGGAAGGGTTCTACTTTCAAACCTTGAAAATCATAGACCCTATTTTGCAGCTCGGCAAGATGGTCCTCTTCCTGATAGCTAATAACATTTTCATCATAGATGTCGTGAATTTCGGCGAAGTCTATTATGCATTCATAAATTCTGTCTCCCTCATCCGGAGGTATTAAAAAAATAGCAGCGCCTTTCTTAATGAGCTGCAGGCATTTGCCAAGGAGAAAGGGGTTATCTTCCAGTACTGCAGTAGTACTTTTATTAAGTAATAATTCTACGGCCAGTCCTGCTTCCACCAGACTGATGCACGTTTCAATCAGACTAGCGCTCACGTTGGCATTTACCTTAACAGCAACAGCATGCTTCGCCCTTTTTATAAACGCCAACAGACGGTCTATGCTATAGGAAGCTGCCATATTGTTAAAATTGTGTAGCTAACATCTTTCTTTACTCAAATGGTGATCCCTTCCTTTTGATACTCTTTTCGAATACCGGTATAAATATCTTCTAGCTCCACTTTTCTGGTGCCTCGTTTCCTTGTAGCTATAGAGCAATAGCGCAATACATTAATAATGCTTCCGCCGGTCAATTCAAATTCGCTCGCTATAGGCTCAAGATCGAATTTGAACTCAAACGATCCGTTGAAATACTTTTCCCAGAGTTTTAGCCTTTGATCGGCGGATGGCTTAGGGAAAAATACGATGGACTGAAACCTCCTCAGGAAAGCCGAATCAATATTATCTTTAAAATTAGAGGCTAGAATTACAGTACCATCAAAGTCCTCTATGCGCTGCAATAAATAACTCACCTGTTGGTTGGCGAATTGGTCATTGCTGCTCTGCGCCTGAGTTCTCTTTCCGAATAGTGCGTCTGCCTCATCAAAAAACAATATCCAATTTTTGTTCTCAGCCATATTGAAGAGCGCTGCCAGATTCTTTTCCGTTTCACCGATATATTTTGATATTACCGTTGAAAGATCGACCTGGTAAACGTCAAGTTTGGCCTCTTTGCCCAGAATGGCAGCTGTCATCGTCTTCCCCGTTCCGGGCGGGCCGTAAAAAAGTACACGATAACCGCGTTTCAGATATCGTCGTATACCATGATCCGTCATGATCTCACCGCCATGTTTTATCCATCCTTGTAAATCTTCAAGCCCGGACCATGTGTGATCATCATACACGGTGTCCTTAATAGTGAGCTGGGTGGTAAGACGTTTAGCAGGAAAAGAAGAAGTATAGTGCGGGTAATAAGGCCGACCTTGAGTAAGCAATGTGAGGTATTCCTTGCTTATAGTGAGCGCCCCACTAAATAAGGGTTCGCCATCCTTTACATCCGCCAGGTGTAAAATGTTCTGCACATGAAACGGATGATATTCAGAAAAGTACTCCAGCATATGAAAACGTTTCTCTAAGTCGCGACCGCACAATAAGAAAGAAGCCGTTTCACCCGTTGGAATGAAGCCATTGTGGGCAGTTCCCGTTACTCCCCCAAATTCAGTATAGCCGCGGTTATAGTTTTCATTTTTACTAAAGAAAATGTCAAAACAGGTGGGGGAAACATGAACGGCAAGAGACATTAGAAGAATGACCCTTTCTGAATTACTAAAATTGTACTTTTCAATAAGATAAGAATAGAAGGAGTCATCATAAGTTAAATCTTTGGGGGGTAGTAGTAAAAAGACATCCTGAGTCTCATCGTCTTTAAAATGCTGCTCAATGCGTAGCTCAATTAGTTTTGTCAGCCAGATTATATCTTGCTTGATCACTTGTAAGCTGTGCTTTAGCTGGTTCACATTGCTTACGGTTGATTTGGCATCTGACGAACCCATAAAACTATTTATTGTGAATATAATACTATTATAGGTTTTGCTTCTATATCTGAGCGCATTTATCCAACATCTGATCCTGAATTACTACATTAAATTCCTATACTCGTCCGATTGCCAGATAGTAGTAAGGCTCTTTTTCATCCATGAAAGTTTTATGGTGCTGAATGACCAGGGAATCAAATCTACGAGCACGTCCATGGCTTTGCGATCTACCTCAAGTTCCCAGCTCATTTCCGCATCTTCCAAATACCCTTCTCGCATAAGAAATCCTTCTCGTAGTGCGTCTAAGGATTCTGTCTTTATTTTATCCCAGTTTTGTAAGACGCCGGATAAGAGACTTTCGGAAACGTCCAACTCAAGACTTGTCAGCTCAATCTTACGCTCAATGGGTATATCAATATCAACTCCACAAAGGATTTTATTAAGTAGCAAATCGTGTTCATAAGCTTCCGTACTGCCGGACGCTAAAAACTGAACGAGCTGGACCGCCCGCCAGGAAAGTTCATCTGTTTTAAACATACCCTCTTGCGTCATTTCAAGTTTTTCAAAGTATCGATAGAGGAATGGCGCTACCAAAACTATCCCTGCATTTTGTACACGTAATTTTCCGGAAATGCTGACTGGCATTTCGTTCTTGGCATTGGGTTTCTCCGTCAGTAATTTTTGTAATATAGTTTGCCTCCCTTTTTCCTTAATGGATGCTTCCACAGTTTCCAATGTCTTAACAAAATAGGTTGATGCTTCACTATGGGTTTTGTAGGTAGCAATCTTCTCACCTAACATAAATTGGTTAGTAACCTGTGAGGAGAGGGAGCTTAAAGCATGTTCTATGAATTGAATTAAAGAAATCAATGTGTTATTTCTACCTAAGAGCAAAGAAAGTAGCGTCATAGATGGAATAAATCTTGCCAAGGAGGCATCCTCGTATTCCATTGATAGGCTTACGAATTCTTTCATTTCCTTCATCCATGATTCAAATTCTGCGAATCGTCCGGCGCTAAGAATCTTCACTATACGTCGGAGTACCTCATCTTCAGCCCTTTTCACAAAGTGTTCGAGCAACATCCGATTTGATAGCAACCTACGTATGCGTTCCTCAACTTGGCGAGTATCTTTCTCCGATAAATTATCAAAGGCCTGTAAGAAATCTTCTTTAGAAAAAATGGTGTTGTACATACCCAGAGGCATGGTACCAAAACGTACATAGGAACCCAGGGCCTCGATGAAATTATCTAATTGTGCTTTTTGCCCTACTTCCTGGCTTGCTGTAATTGCATTTTCTTTGATTTTATGAAGTTCCTTAACATCAACCAGTGATCTTAATATTTCCAGAATCACTTCAAACTGACTGACACCCTCTTGGGTTTCACTTGCAAGATCAAGCAGTTTTTTGGTTAATTCTTTACCGTTTAATCGGTTGTTTACAGAGATAAATTGGGCAAATCTCTGCGTAAAGCTCTGTGCTGTAAATTCTCCTTCGCTTTTTAACAGGTAGCTGTAAACCCAGATATATAAGCCATCGGTTATGAGGGGTACCGATATTTTAGACGAGAGCAGACGTATCAGTTTTAGAACAGAATTCACATAACCAGAGACATGATAAAATCTTAAACTGATGATCCGAAAAAAATCGGAAAGGGGAATATCCTTAATAAGCCCGGTTATAATCCGAGATTCATATCCTGATGCTTTCATCTTCTTTACAAAATGAGCAAGGTGGCGCTTGAGGACCAAATTCTTTAGCGCCGGAACATCAGCCACTTCAGAGTGTTCTTGCGATATAGTTAACCACAGAGGTAATTCCAAGTAGGCCCAATAGTGCAGTAATACGTCGATCCTTGCTTCGGTAGACTCAAGGTTGGAGTGGGGGACAAGGATAGTAGTAGTATCGTCCGTCAATTTATGATCTTTTGATTGGGTGCTTTGGAGTTCATTAGTTTTATGGACCTCATCTGAATTGATGATTTCTTCCAGTATTTCAAAAACAACCCCAAACTCCTTTCTCTTCACCACTATCTTTTTGGCATGCCTTCTTATTTCTTTTGTCAATTCTATTGTGTTAGATCCGCTGCTTCGAGCTATGAATGGAATAAATCTTTGCGTGAAGCTCTTTATTGTAAATTCTGCCTGGTTTTCTAATAGATGAATATAAACCCATACATATATACCTTGTGTTATGAGAGGTATGGACATTTTGGCTGAGAGCTGATCTATCAATTCTAAGGTGGCATTTACATAACTGTGGGTCGGTGAAAATCTTAATTTGATGATATGAATAAAGTCAGAAAGTGAAATGTCTTGAATAAGCCCGGTTGCAATGCGAGATTCATATTCGGATGCTTTCATCCTCTCTACAAAATGAGCAAGATGGTGCTCAATGACCCAATTCCTTAGCGTCGGAATGTCCGGTAAATAGGAGTTATCTTGTGATTTATATAAGTACCACCAAGGTAGTTCCGAATAGGTCCAGAAATACAGTAGTACATCTGTCCTTGCCTCCATGGACTCAAGGTTGGAATGGGGGACAGGCGTCTCAGTAGTCGCATCTACCCAAGGTTCCTGATCCTCAGTTTTTGGGATTTGAGTTTCATCGGTTTGATTAACCTCATTGGAATTGATTATTTGTTCCAATAGTTCGAAGACAATCCAAAACCGTTTATCATTCACCATCATTTGTTCAGTCTGGTCTTTAAGGCTTTTCGCCAATTCTTTTTTGTCTGACCCACTGTGTTGAGCCAGGAAGCGAACAAGGCTTCGGGTAAAAACGCGGGACGAAAATTCTGTTTTACTTTTTAATAAATAGTAATAGGCCCACCCGTAAGTATCCTGAATAATGGTTTCGCTGAAAGATTTCAACTCATTGATCATCACAAAAACGGAGACAATAAAACCTGACGCTGATGGAAATCTTAGGGTGATAATACGAAGGAAATCGGACTGAGAAACTCCTCTGATCATCTTTAAGGCTATTTCAGACTCGTTGTTGGTAAGTTGTACTTGCGTAACGAACATGTCCAAGTGGCGCTGCAACACCAAACGCTTTAGGGTAGCTTCCTCGGGGTATGCATTTATTTTATTCCCGTCCTCTGATTCGGTTGAATACCACCAAGGCCAATCTGAGAAAGTCCAGAAGTAAAGAAGGGCTCCTACGCGTTGTACTTCAACTTGTTTGCCCTGGGAGTAGGATGGTACGCTATCTTCCTTTAACGATTTTATTAAGTGTTCGTGTTTGGATGTTGCAATCAACTGCTCCAATCTCTCCTTTGTATCCGGCTCTTGCCAGGCAAAAGATAAAACCTTCACGGCTTCCGCCAATGATAAATCGATGAGCTTTTCAAGAGTTTTGCCGAGCTCGGCCTCCGTCTTTAGCTCTGACCAATCAGGAAGCATTCCTGATTTTAAGTAGTACTGGATTAAATCTTGAAGATCATATTTGCCATCCTCCCTGTCCAAGATGCCGAAATGGAGATAACCCTGAGTCGTTTCATTTTTGCCACTATCCGGAAGGTTGGCGTAAATTCTCCAATCAGGTCTTATGTTCAATAATGAATGGTATAAGATTGGGTAAGTTTCTTGAAAACCTTTTGGGAGGTCTTCCCATTTAGATGGTTTGAACAGATCGTTCAATTCGTTGTGTTGGTCTAAAGCTGATCGGATTAAAGCGCCGGCCAATTGTATCTTACCTAAATTGTACCCGGATTCAGCAAGGCTTTTAAAGAGAGTTTGATAGGTGTGGGCGAATGAAAAGATGGAAATTTCTACATCGTATCGTATGGTATATTGCTGAATTTCCTGCGCCAGTTTAGCAATATGATCATATTGAAACGGCGCCAGTAAAGTAAGTAATTGTTGCAGCTGGATGACACTCATTGAATCGGTCAGCTCTATCCAAAAATTCTCCTCTGGGGTATTCTCTTTAAAAATCTGAAATACCTCAGTTCGTGATGTGAGTACACTGTCCCAAAAAATCTGCATGTCTTCATTATTCAAACCTGGAACCTGAGATAAAGTACTTTTTATGCCCATATGCAGCATGTGTGTAAGTATTTCTAACCGATTTGGAGATGAGTGGGTGTGGACTGAAAGAAGTGAAAACAAATTACTCCCAAGGCCGGCCGGTCCTCCATCATCCTTTTCTATGAGTTGATGGATTTGAAGGAGCATCCATTCAATAAACTGTTCCTTATTCCACGATTTTTTTCTATGAAGACTCAAAAACTGGAAATAGTGAAAGTAAAGATGTGCTCGTACTTTTTGGGACTGGTTCCCGTTCCATTCTTGACGATTAAAAATCGCCTCAAGCCGGACCCATTCCTCATAACTTTCATGAGTCCCCCAGACCATTTTAGTAATCAGCTCTCGCAGATCATTGTCGATTCGTAAGGCCAGATTGTACCTTAAACCCTTAGTTTCCCAATGGTCACGAATATATTGAGTCAATTCATTAGGTTCTGTCGAATACAGCTTGCGGAGCGCTTCGGAAAGCTGATGGACAGGTGTCTCCGGCAGCAATATGGTGTGTAATTCGATTGATCCGGCCTGCTTGCCTGTTTGCTTTTCAAGATTCAGTTGCTCTATACTTTGAATCTGTTGCAGTACCAGTATATACGTTGTCGCTTCAATCTCACTTTTAATTGTATCCAATGCCTTGCTAAGTTTACCTGGGCTGAAATCAATTGTATGCCACCGGGATTCCAGGTGTAGGTGCTCATGTATAATGCGAGTTATTTCCTTTTCAGAAGAGCTGGCGAGAAAATGGAGGAAAGTGATTTTACCGGACACGGTTTGAATAGAATAAGGCGGCTCAATTGCTTTTAATACTGTTTCCCACGAGCGCCATACTTCCAACGTTTCCTTGAAATCGGTAATGTATTCAGCGATTTTTTTTATGGTGTCCAGCGACAACGTTTCTGCAATTCTGATCGTGAACTCTTCAATCTTTATTTGCTTCTTAAAATGGTTTATCCAGTTATAGTCCGGTCCATGCAGTACGCTGTTTACCAGGATTTCTAAATCGCTTGCTTTCAGTACCAGGGCATATGGAGGAAATTCTCCAAAGCGGTAATAAAACTTCAATAGGCCGACCGTGTTAATCAGGTTCTCCTCTTCGGCAAATTCTAATTGGTTTATGGGCAGCGCACCTTTGATCTTTGAAAGTAGTTGAGGACTTATTTGTCTCAATCTCTGGCGTGCTTTGGGGCTTGGCCAGACTGACTCTATCATAGAAGTCAATCGTTCATGATCCAATTGGTATAAGCTCTGTATCAATTGGTCGGGGTCGAAAGAGCTTTCACGCTGGAGTGATTCGCTGAATCCGAACTTCAAATAGCGCTTTAGGGAGAGAAAGTAATCAATATTTTCAGCGGCCGACTGTTCCTGAAGGTACGTCTTAACCTCTTCCTTTTCCAGAAACTTTTTAAGTTCGACGCTAAGTAAGCTTCGCAGCCGGCCATTGAATGCTTCAGGAAATTCTTGAATAGAAACCGTGCCAAGGTCCAACTGCAACTGGCCAATTACGATCAGCGGTTTGCCAGGCGCGTATTCATCGCAAATGGCTTCAATAATTGATCGTGTTTCTTCTTTTGTTTCGTTGAGCGTTCTGGCAACCTCCTTACCGGCAGATTCCGGAGCGGTGAATTGAATGGTTACCTTGTCAATAATATGCTCAAGTGACATTCAGACAGGCGTCCCCGGAGTTATATGAAATTGAAGAAAATCAAACCTGCAGAGCTCTGGCTCCCATGCTATCTGCCTCTTTTTCCAAGGCGCTGTCATCATTGATCGCTACATCATGAAGTTGCATGGTAGGCTCAACACGTCCTTGTTTTTGCTGCACCACATGCCAGGCTTCATGGGGCAAATGCTGTTCCTGGCCCGGGGCAATATGAATGTCAGTTCCCTGTGCATAGGCATGTGCATTAAGCTGTGCAGGTTTGTCCGATTGATAGTGAACTTTCACATCATCCATCGATTGTCCTGAAAGACTTTCAATGCCGGTTTTTAAGTTATCTGGTAGGCCGGTATTATTTGGACGAGCTTCATCAGCATTAGCAAGTTGTGCTGTATTATTAAATTTGGGCTGAGCGGGTAACTCCTCCTCCTTCAGGGTGCCTTCACGCTGTACGGTATCCTTGAATCTCCCTTGCACAGGTAATTCTTCTTCCTCTAAAGGGCCTTGTCGCTGCACGGTATTTTTAAATTTGGGTTGAGCTAATTCCTCCTCCTCTAATGCCTCTCGTTGTATTGTCTTACCAAAAACGTGTTTTATTATCTTGCGCTGTGCAACTACCGTGGGACTGGAGTTAAGTAACTCTTTCATTTTCCTTTGTGCAATAGCTTCAGGACGGTTATCAACAAACTGGCGGATGCCACCTGTCTTATGTGCCTTACCAATTGAAGCTTCAGGCTGTTTGTCAAATTGCAGTGCCATTAGGGTAAGATTATAGGATTAGTGGTTTTACAAGATACATAGTGAAAACCTATTTCCAAAGATTTTTTAATTTGAACTTAGAAAATAAATATTTACTGCATGCTTGAACTTGCTTGAGACGATAGCATGGCTCGATTCATTTATTAATTTTACTCTTAACAATGAAACACAAAGTACACTCGATACGAACATTCATCGGGGCTCAGAATTTCGGTCAAAGCAGATCGTTTATCAGGAATTAGGGTTCGAAGAGTTCGTTATTTCAAGAAGTCTGTCCTTTTTCAGACTTGGAAACTTAGGCTTCTACCTCCAGGATTATTATGTAAAAGATTGGGTGGATAATTCTATGCTATTTCTGGAAGTATATGATGCTGACCGATATTGGGAAGAGCTTAGTGCACTCCAACTTGATAAGAAGTATAAAGGGGTCAGGCTCTTACCTGTTCAAGCTAAAGATTGGAGTAAAGAATGTTTTTTGCACGACCCATCAGGTGTACTCTGGCATATTGGTCATTTTAACAATTACGATTACTCAAACGTGTAGTCCGCACTCAATTTTGTTGGTTCCGGCCCATCTACCTTCTCTCTCAACTCCTTTTCGCGTACAATGCGTACATCCAATCGATGAATAGCCTTGCCCGACCAAGGCGTGCTTTGGTAAGTCGTGCAGATAGATATAGAGTTCTACCTCGTCTTTAGTCATATCAAGAATGGGATGGAACTTGATGATGTCAGCTTTCTTTTCAAAAATATTCAGGGATTGACGATTGGCATTCTGGTGTTTGAGAAGACCAGATATCCAAATGTTGTAGTTCTTTTTAAGCTCATTCACAGGTTGAACTTTATTAATAAAGCAGCACAGATCCTGGTTGTGTAAGTAGGTGCTGTTGGTTTGGGTGAACTTATGTTTATTCGGCTTAGCAGCGGTTTCTATAATATTTAATTCCAGTTGTTTCTTGAGTTGTTCCTTATACTCGATGGTTTCTGTAAAATGATAACCTGTATCTACGAAATAGATCGGGTGTCCGGGACTCACTTTATTTACCATATGCAAAAGTACCGAGGAGGAACTCCCGAAAGAAGAGGTAAATAAGATCTCATGAGCAGGAAAGCTATCAAACAGTAATCGCAATCTATCCAGAGGGTTTAATGCCAAATAGCGTTTATTGAGGGCTGTAGTAAAAGGCATACTTTAAGTTTTATCTACCAGTGTTTTTGTAATTCGGTTGAGCTCGCTCACCTTATGACTGAAATCGCCTTTCAGCTGATCTCTGACTTTTTTCAAATTTCCCAACAGCTCATTAGTATCTTCAGGGAGAATATTTTCAAGCACTTCTCTGAATCGCTTGGCGAATGTAGGAGACTGACCATTGGTAGATATCCCAATTTTCAGATTACCTTTCTTAACTGTGCTTCCAAGATAAAAATCGCAGAGGTCAGGTGTATCGGCTACATTTGTTATAATACCTTTCTTTTTAGCTTGCTTCCTTATGGCGTGATTGGTTGCTCGATCCGCAGTCGCTAAAATCGCCAGATCAATATTCTGCAGGTCGGTAGGGTCAAAGCGTTTTTGGATTAAACTAACCCCGGCATGTTCATCTGCAAGTTCCCAAATTTCATCGCGGATTTCAGGTGCGATCAATCTCACATTGGCCTCAGCATCATTTTTTAGAAGGGCCTCAAGTTTTTCCAAGCCTACAAATCCGCCACCCACGATAAGGGTTTTTATCATATCCAGCTTTAAAAATATAGGGAAAAGCGTATTCTCAAGACTGTTCATTCCGCACGGTTTTAACGAGTTCATAAAAATGTTCATGGGTTCCTACTGCTTCTCCAATGACAATGAGCGCCGGTGATGCTGGATTATGGGTATTTTTTAGTTCTACGAGGTTGTTTACCCGACCAAACAAAATTTGACCATCCGGTAATGAACCTTTCGATATAATGGCTGCAGGAGTATCTAATTTTCCGGCGCCTACGTATGCTCTTGTAATGGCCTCTATTTTGCCCAGCCCCATCAAGAATACCCCTGTTGCGGTCGATTGCGCAACTAACTTTACATCGTTGGATAGCTGACCAGACGAGGTAGTTGCTGTCACTACCCAAAAGCTTTCGTTAACTCCTCTTCTCGTTAAAGGAACGCCATAATAACCAGGTAAAGTAATACTTGAAATTCCCGGGATGGTTTCTACGGGAATATTGAAGGTTTCTGCATACTCTGCTTCCTCCTTGCCACGCGCGAATACAAACGGGTCTCCACCTTTCAACCTGACAACATGACCTTCGCTTAAAGCAAAGTCAACAATTAGTTGGTTTATTTCTTCTTGTTTGAAGCTGTGCTGCCCTGCACGCTTGCCTACATATATTTTTCGTGCACGTTTAGGCGCGTAGTGCAAAAGTTCAGGATGTACCAACGCATCATATAATACGACATCTGCCGAAGTCAGAGCTTTAATTCCTTTTACGCTTATGAGGTCGGGATCTCCTGGTCCCGCGCCTACAAGGGTTACTTTTGAGTTCATGATTATGCTTTATAATAATTATTGACAACTAATTTTTCTTCACCATTCAGCTGGAGTAGACGGTACTTTTTTACCGATTTGAGAAAGTGCGAAGCCTTTCCATAAAATTCATCGGCGAACGAGGTTGTGGGTTCATTTTTATTGATTGACAGAACCGTTTCTGCGAACGATCCTTCGTACAAAATTTTACCAGGCTCAACAAATAACTTTTCAAAATCGTCGATGATTCCTATCTGAGTATTACAATGATGATCTTCACCAAGTAGCAATGCCTTGGCGCCGACAACGAATGCATTATAGGAGTCATAAATGCCGGCCGCAATATTGTTCTCTGCCAGTGCGGTTTCAGCTTGTTCCAGTTTTGTTTGGGCATCATTGATAATGCTGCCTACTACATCCAAAGAAACTCCGGCACATTCTCCCACGCCAATCTCGGGTACGAACTGTTCGGAGTGACCCCAGTCTACATAGTCCGTCTTAGAGAGCGTGTCAAGGTTGGCGAATTCTTTTAACAGGTTGTAGGAGTACATTTTTCCCTGCCGCTGGTAATAATCATTAAAGTACTCGCCTGCGGTACGGTTGGATTCATAATCAGTAAGAAGGGCTTTCACCGCAGTGGGAATGCGCTTACTAGGAAGTTTAATTACTTTATCCGCAATAAATCCCTTACCATTCTCATCAACGCCTCCACCTATCACTACTTGTAATGCCGGGATGACTAATCCATTTTTTTTGATAGAACTACCATGAAAGCCGATGTTGGCCACCATATGCTGACCGCACGAATTCATACAGCCGCTTATTTTGATGGCAATATCATTTTCGGTTACCAGACTTTTAAACTCACTGCGGATCATATTTTCCAGTTCCAGGCTGATATCCGTACTGTTGGTTACACCAAGATTACAGGTGTCTGTACCCGGACATGCCGTGATATCTGCGATGGTTTCCGCACCGGATTGTCCTAGATTTAGCTGCTTGATCTCTTTGTAAAGAGTTGACAAGTATTCTGGTCTGACGTACTTCAGTAACAAGCCCTGCTGAATAGTGATTCGAATGTCGTCAGCTGCATATTTCTTTGCGATTGCGGCTAGATTACGAGCAGTTTGAGCATTGATATTACCCAGATTCACTTTGAGCTTCACACCATAGAAGCCTGCTTGCTTTTGCTCAAATACATTGGTTTGATACCAGTATTTGTATTCGTCATGGTCGCCAATTGAATCATCTAGTACGGTAATTTGATCAGGAATATCTGGTATTGATTCCGTACTGATGATCGGATAACTTTTATACGACAATGCTGTTCGCTCAATCTCTACAAGCTCCAGAAACCTTGCAAGACCAAGCCCTTTCTTTTCTTCGATAAGAAATTTAAGTCGGGCTTTAAAGCGCTTTTCGCGTTCACCATATCTATCAAAAACGCGTAGTGCGGCCTCAATAAAGGGTATAACCTGGTCTTCTTGCAAAAATTCAAACGCCTCTTGAGCCAGCATGGCTTGAGCCCCTAATCCACCGCCAACCAGTACCTTAAAGCCTCTAATCTCTTGACCATCTACCTTCTTAACTCGCGGGATAAAACCAAAATCGTGTAGAAAGGCGAAAGCAGAATCTTTTTCACTGGACGAAAAGGCTATCTTTATTTTCCTGCCCATCTCTTGGCACACAGCATTTCTTAGAAAATACTCGAAAACAGCTTGAGCGTAAGGTGATACATCATAGGGTTCTTCAGGATCGATACCCGCCTTGGCCGAAGCAGTTATGTTTCTGACCGTGTTGCCGCAGGCTTCTCGTGCAGTGATGCCCACTTCTTCAAGCCTATTCCAAATGGCCGGGCTATCTTCAAGTTTCACATAATGCAGCTGAATGTTTTGGCGAGTGGTTAAGTGAAGGTTGCCATTTGTGAATTCCTCGGACACGTCTGCCAACCGGATGAGCTGTTCGGTAGTGATCTTCCCAAAGGGTAACTTGGTGCGAAACATTTGTACACCCTGTTGACGCTGTCCGTAAACTCCTCTTGCCAGCCGAAATGCTTTGAATCTTTCCTCTTCAATTTCTCCTTTTTGAAATCGGTTGATTTTGTTACTTAACTCCAATATGTCTTTCCTAGCAGCTTTGCTAACCTTTTTGCTGATTGTCATGCTCATGGTTTACTCTCCTAACCTCCCCTTAAGGGAAGGCACTTTATTTTATTGATTAATTATTCCGTTTCTCAATTTTCTTTTCTCTATCCAAGGTCTATGTCCCCATAGACCTTCTGTTCTCTCTTTCTTTTCTAATCGTCTGACCATTCGAAGTGGTCTGGTGACTGTATTGTTTATAAATAAAAAGGCCTCTGAAGATGTCTATCCGCAGAGGCCTTATGAATTAATTAGTTATATCTATTTCATAATATGCGGACGTAGTTTTTCAACTTACAACACATACAAATGCAACATAAAGGTCTGATATAGATCGCCGTTCTCATGATAATTCAGGGTTTTCGATCGAAGCTTTATCCTTTATAAGATTGGTTCTTTTTATCTCATCACTCCCTGAGTAGAGTATACTTTTTGTTAAGGCGTTTTGAATATCTTCAAGGATATCATTAACATTTTCAAGCCCTACTGATATCCTGATCAGACCAGGTGTAATGCCTACCTTCAATCGCTCTTCTTCACTTAGTTTTGAGTGAGTTGTAGTTGCCGGATGGGTGGCTATAGTTCTGGTATCTCCTAAATTGGCGGTCAGAGATAACATTTTAAGGTTATCCAAGAATTGCTTGCTTCTTTCAATGCCTCCTTTCAAATCGAAAGTGATTAACCCACCCCCTTGGCGCATTTGTTTTTTGGCTAATTCATAATTGGGATGAGACTTTAAAAACGGGTATTTGACACTATTGAGTTCTTCATGCCCTTCTAAGTATCCAGCGATCTGCAATGCGTTCTCACAGTGCTTATCCATTCTTACGACTAGTGTTTCCATACTTTTGGAAAGTACCCAGGCATTAAAAGGTGATAAAGCAGGGCCAGTATGACGTGCAAAGAATCTAACTTTCTCTACAAGGTCTTTTCTACCAACAATTGCACCACCAAGTGTTCTGCCTTGTCCGTCAATAAATTTTGTAGCCGAATGACAAACCAGGTCTGCCCCATATTTAGCGGGTTGCTGTAAATAGGGAGTGGCAAAACAGTTATCTACGTTTAAGATAAGTTCATATTTACGAGCTAGCTCACCTAACCACTCCAGATCTAAAAGATCTAACCCAGGGTTGGAAGGTGTTTCCACAAAGATCATTTTGGTGTTTGGTTGTATCAAAGACTCCCACTCTTCGGTTTTATCGATATCTGCGTAAGTATGTGTGATACCCCACTTAGGAAAAAGCTGTGTCAGTATTTGATGTGTTGAACCAAACAGTGAGCGTGATGCCAAAACATGATCTCCGTTTTCTAATAAGGCAGCCATACTGCTAAACATAGCCGACATACCCGTTGCAGTAGCTACTCCATCCTCAACACCTTCAAGTAATATGAGCTTTTCTATAAATTCATTGTTGTTAGGGTTGGAAAATCTGGAGTAGATATTTCCCTGGATTTCATCGGCAAACATAGCGCGGGCATGCTCTGCATCCTCAAAAACAAAACTAGAAGTCATGTAGATTGGTGCGGCGTGCTCGCGTTGCAATCCATTATCAGATTGTGAGCGGATGGCCTGAGTTTCAAAGTGCTTAGAATCGCTCATACGCTTAAACTTCAATGTGTAACCATTCCTTTTTAGCCAATAATTCTTCCTCGGTTTCCTCATAATCGGGATCAGGTATGCAGCAGTCTACAGGACATACGGCGGCACATTGTGGTTCTTCATGAAAACCCATACACTCGGTGCATTTTGCGGATACGATATAGTAAAACTCATCTGAAATGGGTTCCTGATTTTCTTGGGCATCTGTTACCATACCACCCTCCATTTCTACTTCTTCAAGGCCAGTACCTCCGGCCCAAGTCCACTCTTCCCCGCCTTCATAGATGGCAGTATTTGGGCATTCTGGCTCACAAGCCCCGCAGTTTATGCATTCATCAGTAATAATTATAGCCATTAAATAGTATTAATTAAAAGGTTAGGTTATGCCCATAACGACCACTGGTCTTCATGGGGTGATTAGTTGAGTCGGTGGAGGCGCTAGAGGATCAGCAACAACACGAACAACAACATGTGGTGTTGCAACAACAACAGTTGATTATAGTCCGCAGAGATTGTGAGAGTTGAAACAGCTCTTTTTCTAAAATGTCGGTGATAAATCTGATCATAGTAATTAAATTTATATTCTCCTTCCGGCGCCTCCGGATCGGATTAGGATTTAGCACCTTCTCGTCAGCTGGCGGGTGGTTGCTAGCGTTTCTTTGAGCCTGATCTCTCCACGCTTCTGTATAAATCAATTGCCGTTAATAGATTACCTCAAGAGCAAATGATAATGCAATACTATGAAACAATGCACGGATTATGCAAGGGGAAAGTTTGAAAAAAATAGAATTATGTTTTTTAAGGTCGTCTGAATGACCAATTTTTCAAACATAGTAATCATAAAAAAATATCTGTCTAATAGTCATTTTGAGCATTTTGGGTAACTTAATAGAACTACCAGCTACCTATGTCGAACAACAAAAAAATATTTGCTCTACCTCCATTGAAGTATACCGGCCTGCGAGTCGAAGAACCAAAAAAAGTCAGTGGTGGTATTGAAGCTGTAGTATCTGCAACAAGACATATTATTGGGGAAGTCGGTATGGTAGAGGGCACAAAAGCCATGCTTAAAATCAATCAGTTTGATGGTTTTGACTGTCCCGGGTGTGCCTGGCCAGACCCTGATGAAGAGCGGGCGCAAGTGGAGTTTTGTGAAAATGGAGCCAAAGCAGTGGCTGAAGAGGCCACTACCAAGAAAGTGGATGCCAAATTTTTCAAGAAACATTCTATTTCAAAATTATCAACCTGGTCCGATTATGAGATCGGCAGGAGCGGCCGGCTTGTTGAGCCTATGATAGTGAAACCTAGCCGCGATCACTATGAGCCTATCTCCTGGAATTCAGCTTTTGAGTTAATAGGGAAACAATTAAATGAGCTTAATTCACCTGATGAAGCGATCTTTTACACCTCTGGCCGGACCAGCAATGAGGCGGCTTTTTTGTATCAACTTTTTGTGAGGCAGTACGGCACTAATAATCTTCCGGACTGCTCAAACATGTGTCATGAATCGAGTGGAGCAGGATTATCTGAGACAGTGGGTATCGGTAAGGGATCCGTGAAATTGGATGATTTCTACAAGACGGAGGTGATCATGATCATGGGACAGAACCCGGGAACCAATCATCCCCGGATGTTGACAGCGTTACAGGAAGCTAAGCAAAACGGGGCCAAGATCATAACGGTAAACCCACTTTCAGAAACAGGTTTGAGCCGTTTTAAGCATCCGCAAAAACCTATGGATATGCTTGGTTCTGGCACCGTGCTGACAGATATCTTTTTGCAAGTAAGAATTAACGCTGATGTTCCCTTACTAAAAGCTATTTTAAAGCTTCTGTTAGAGCGCGAGAATAAATCACCGGGTTCGGTTTTTGATCATGAATTCATTCAGTCCGAAACCAAGGGTTTTGAGGATTTTCTAGCCGATATATCCAGATATAATATTGATGATTTGGTAGAACAATGTGGTGTTCCCTATATGGATATTAACAAGGCCGTCAATCTATTGGCTAGGAAAAAGAAGATCATCATCTGCTGGGCAATGGGTCTAACGCAACACAGGAACGCAGTTGATAACATCCGTGAAGTCGTAAATCTATTATTGTTAAAAGGCAGTATAGGAAAACCCGGAGCAGGCACATGCCCTGTGCGTGGCCATAGTAACGTTCAGGGAGACAGGACAATGGGTATTTGGGAAAAGTTAAAACCTGATTTTGGTCAAAGCCTGAAGCAGGAGTTTGATTTTGAACCTCCGAAAAAGGAGGGCTATGATGTAGTTGCGGCGATAGAAGCTATGAAAAATGGTAAAGCAAAATTTTTCCTTGCCATGGGGGGAAACTTCCTTTCGGCCACGCCAGATACTGAAGTCACAGCGAAGGCCCTTCGGCAATGTGAGACGACGGTCCAGGTATCCACTAAACTAAATCGCAGTCATCTTATTCATGGTAAAACGGCTTTGATATTACCTTGCCTGGGTAGAACAGAAAGAGATGAACAAGTTGGGATAACTCAATTTGTAACCGTAGAAAATTCAACTGGGGTTGTGCATCAGTCAAGAGGGGGAAAGTCGCCTGTTTCTGATGTCTTATTAAGTGAGCCCAAGATTGTAGCTGGTTTAGCAAATGCAACCCTTCAAGGATCTTCGATAAACTGGGACGAGTTAACAGATAATTATGATTTAATTCGAGATGCGATTGAACGTACTATTCCGGGATTTGAGAGGTACAACGTACGTGTAAGGGAACCAGGAGGTTTTTATCTGCCCAACGGCGCCCGGGAAGGAGATTTTAAGACAAAGTCTAAGAAGGCAAACTTTACGGTCAACAAGTTACCTGAACATCAACTAAAACAAGGCGAGTATCTGATGATGACCGTTCGAAGTCATGATCAGTACAATACCACCATTTACGCTCTAAATGACCGTTATCGAGGAATTTTTAATGAAAGGAGGGTAGTAATGATGAATCCACATGATATGAGAGAAGCGGGTATTGAGCAAAAGGATAAGATAGACCTGATCAGCAATTATGAGGATACGGAGAGGAGAGCGGAGGGGTTTATCGCGATCGCTTATGATATTCCCAGCCGTTGTATTGCGACGTACTTCCCTGAGGCCAATGCAGTAATCCCTTATAACCAATATGCACATACAAGTAAGACTCCCATTTCGAAGTCAGTGGTGATTAAACTAAGAAAGCATTGATAGGCTACTAATGGATAATGAAATGTACCGGAGGTCTGCCTCGTCATTTCATTTCCTTAATTACGTTCCGATGCAAGGAAGCAGGTATTACTTTTAGTAATAGCGTGCTTAACTAAGATCAAATTGAAGTAAATAAAGACGATGTAATTCGACTATAAGTCACCGGTCGAGGCATTTTTTTTAAAATGTTGTAACAATACGTCATCATTATCGTATACGATATATGTTATATTATTATGAAAACTAATTTATAAAACAAAATCAGTGACACTTTGATCAGTCACATACTAAGTGGTGAATTTATGCCGGGAGTCAGGCTTCTGCTCGTATCTATTAAACAGGAACTAGAGGTAAGCGCAACCACCATTCTTAGTCGGAGTATCACGGTACACAATAGCCTTAATAACAATTGAAAACGATGAAAAACAAAAAAAGAGGTTTTACTTATAATCCTATATATAGTACTCAAAACCCTAAGAGCGTAAAGGCCACAACCTTATTTTTATTTGTGATTTTATTCAACTCGGCTAGCGCTCAAAATAGCAAAGTCGATGCTCTGTTCGAAGAATACAATAGCACAAGTACTCCTGGAATTGCAGTTTCAGTCAATAAAGACGGTCAAACCATTTACCAAAAAGGGTTTGGTATGGCGAATCTCGAATATGGAATTCCTATCACAACAAAAACAAAATTTCATGTAGCATCATTATCGAAGCAATTCACCGCCTTCATGATATTAAATCTGGAAGACGAAGGTTTGTTGTCTATCAGTGATGATGTCAGAAAATATATTCCAGAACTTCCCGATTATGGTCAAACCATTACTATCAATCACCTATTGACACATTCTAGTGGGATAAGAGATCAATGGCGCCTCTTAGAAATGGCAGGTTGGCGATTAGATGATGTAATAAAAACCGAACAGGTTTTTAACCTCATAACTAAACAGGAAGAGCTCAATTATGAGCCTGGAGATAAATTTAGATATTCAAATTCGGGATATACTTTATTAGCCATTATTGTGGAAAGGCTTACCAAAACATCATTTGCTGATTACGCAAAGCAAACCATATTTGATCCTTTACACATGAAAGATAGCTTCTTTTATGACGACTACGAAGTAATGGTACCCAACCGCTCTTATTCCTATAAAAAGGTGAATGACCAACTCAAAAAGAGCAATTTAAATTATGCCACCGTTGGTCCAACAAGTTTGTTTACCACGATAGAAGATATGAACAAGTGGGCACATAATTTTACCAGTCAAACCATTGGTAACAAAGGTATTTTCAAATCTATGGATCGGAATTCGAAAAGCAGTGAGTTCGCAAAGGGCCAATTCTTAACAAATTACAAGGGATTTAAAATGATCTATCATTCTGGTTCAGATGCGGGATATCGTCTTTATTTCGCAAGATTTCCAAAACTAGGGTATGACTTTACTGTATTTGCCAACGCCTCTTATATCAGTGCAGAAGATGAAATGTTGAAATTGATTGATCACTATTTGCAAGATGAGTTTCCAAAAACGAAGGATAAAGAAGAAGAACCGTATAAATACAATGATGACATCTTCATTACACTATCAAATAATGAATTGAAAAAGTTTGAAGGACGTTATTACAACAATGAAGAAAAAAAGGAGTTCTGGTCTGTATTTTTAGTAAATGATACATTAAACTGCTACGGAGAATTATTAGAAGACACTGTTCAACTCATTCCAGTCGGGGAGAGAAATTTCAAGATCACGGGTACTCCCTACGACATCTCAGTGAATTTCAAGGAAAATGATTATAACGAACCCATTCTAGAGTTCAGAGTTCCAGATTACGTATGGTTTTGGCTTCCAAGAGAAGAAAGTATCAATACTTCAGAATATTTGGGAAGTTATTATAATAAGGAATTAAGCACTCAGTACGATTTAATTCAAAAGGATAATGAACTCTATTTAACACATCAAAAATTGGATGATATAAAAATTGTTCCCATCAGAGATTCGTACTTTTTTTCTAGGAATCGAAACTTTTCGGAAATCAGATTTAAACGAAATAGTGTAGGAAAGATAATTACCTTTTCAGTAAAGAACGATGGGGTAGAGAATATGACTTTCTCAAGAAAATAATTAGTTTGTTGAGTATTTATTGAAATAGGTAAATATTTATTTTATGTCAGCAACGGTAGCTTTAACCCACATTATTCATTAGAATAGTTAAAAGGCGGACTTGAGTTGTTAACTT
>ERZ1740070.106-NODE-106-length-57778-cov-6.221939_pt1 | contig 57778 bp, 45 predicted proteins | sample MGYA00581734_ERZ1740070 | MGnify/ENA primary metagenome ERZ1740070 (study PRJEB43018, sample SAMN04849744) | marine metagenome | isolation source: floating plastic debris | place: Pacific Ocean | collected 2008-09-01 | study: EMG produced TPA metagenomics assembly... | reverse complement strand
GCTGAGTGAAGAGCAGCTGAGCTATGCGGCCAATGATGTGCGCTATCTACATGAGCTACGAATCAAGCTAATAGATATGCTGAAAAGGGAAGAGCGCTGGAGTTTGTTGCAGCAGTGTTTGACCTGTTTACCTACTTTTGTAGAGTTAGATTTGAGACAATACGGTAGCGTGTTTGAGCATTAGTATTAGCATAATTGTGTAGCTAGCTTTGTGAGAGAAGGCATATGCAAATTCCACAAGAACCACCTTCTGATATCAATGCAAAAAGTGCTGCTGCGGCAGATACAGGGGAGCAGCGAATGAAGGCGATCGCATACAGCCTAGATGCATTGGTCCCAGGGGTCTATCTGTGGTGTGGTCCTCTCAAAATTCGCTTGTGGGGCAGTTTGCCTGAAGAGAATTATCCCGGCACGATTCATCGTCTGGTGGGTATGGCTGTGGTGTTACCAGGCTATCGAATCTTCAGTACTTATCGTGGGAGCTATGACGCTCGATAAGCATAAGCTAGACGGTATTCCGCAAATTAAGGCTAAAACATTACCCACTGGTAGTTTTGAAGAATTACTTACCAACGCTGGGTATACCCAGCGTTGGTAAAGCGCCTGCACAGGGCAATCGACTCAAAGTATGGTGGGGGCACTCTTCCCATAGAAGAGTTGAAGCAATCTATAGCCCTGATGGAGAAGTTGCTATTACTGCGTATCATGTTGACTGAGCGCAACGGAGAGATTTCACCGTTTAAGTTCATTGTCACTGTATTACGTCATTTAAGACATCTATACCATTCCCAACAAAATCCATATCGTCGTTGGCTATTATCCATTCTGTAATAGATGTGATGACTATGCAGTTGTTCTCTCCCAGTAGCGTAAGCGTCTTAGATGCGTTGTGTACAAGCTGAGAGTTGCTACTCCCTAGAAAATCTAAGAGGGTACTGATTGTTTCTGTATCGCTGATCTGAAATTGTGTGATCGCACCTCACCTCACTAACCATTCAACTCGCACTATTCAGCTCGCACTATTCAACTCAAAGAGATAAGAAACCGCACCTGTCGGATCTTCGATTAAGGCAAAGTAGCCGGTTTCTGGAATTTCTGTTTTGGGCATCACAATTTTGCCCCCCAGCGCAGTCGCTTTTTCCGCCTTTGCATCGACAGAGGCAACCGCAAAGTAATTCATCCACACGGGTGGCATCGCTGGCACATGTGGCGGGCGCTTTAAGAAACCACCCACGCTCTCACCATTGATGTTAAAACTGGTATATTCACCGCCATTCATTGACATTGGTTCTGAGAATTGCCAGCCAAACAGGTCACTGTAAAAAGGTAGCAGCGGTGTAGGATCGTCCACCATTAGCTCCATCCAGCACACTTCCCCTGCTCCATTCCCAACCATGTTCAGATTGTCTTCAGTATTTTCTGGTGTGAAAATATGAAAGGCCGTCCCGAGTGGATCTGTAATCACAGCGGTTCGGCCTACGGTCGGGATATCAAAAGCTGGAACATAAACCTCTCCACCAATTTTTTTGACCTGCTCACAAGTCTCGTTCACATTATCGACAGTAATGAAAGGAATCCAATGACTGGGTGCAGGAAAGTCTTTTTCTAAAGAGACTGGGTTACCAAATCCACCATTGCTTGCAACGTAGATAGTTGAGTTCTCTTCACCTGGAATTTCTAGTTCGTCAAGAGTCCAGTCAAAAAGCCTTTGATAAAAATCATTTGCCTTTTCAACATCCTTCGTCATTAAACTCCACCAGCAAAAGCTGCCGATTTGATCTTTCAGAGCCATGAGATTCTCCTTGGATATTTTTTTTTGCGAGGCTACTAGCTTCAACATTTTCAGAGGTAAGCCTGAGCTTATTCAAATTCGTAAAGCCGATAGCTATGAAAAGTACAAATGAACTATAGCCGATAATTCCTAATCTATCCAGTCATTTACATTTCATATTGGGACAGGCCAAAAGGTGAAAGCAGCTGAAAAATCGGCAGAAACGGACACCCTCCAACACATCTACCCCTTACTGCTACGGATGAATGTCGGTGAAATAGCCAAACGGCATTGACCTTATGGAAACTCCTGTGTTTGCTCCTTGACTTCTGTATTTTTTGGATGGGGTATGTCTTGTAGGTGCAACAGGTAATTGCTGAGGGCAATGAGTAGAATGGCGAGTGCTACAAAGACGATGTCACTGACTTGAGTGACTTCTATGCTGAGTGCTTTTTTGAACAGGTTGACGATGAGGGCAACGACGATAACTTTGACGAGTTTGCTCTTTAAGTCTTCTAACGATTCGCTTTGCAATATGTTGACCTCTTGTTCAAATCGGACGTCGATTTGTGAGATGAACAGTTCGTAGATGCCGAAACTGAAGATGAGTAAGACGATGCCAATAAGATAAAAATCTACGCCGCCAATGATGTTTGAAATGATTTGGTTGGTAATTTCTCCTTCTGGATCGGCGCTGTCGAAGGTGAGGCGGAAGCCTGCCCAAATGTCTAAGGTGCCGATGATGAAGAGCTTGACGGCGCTGAGGAGGCCAAAGATGACGGGTAGGAGCGCGAAGAATCGAAAGCTCCAGATGATGGTCTCAAAGGTGAGTTCTATTTTTTTGAGCTGTCGTCTCATGTAGGGCGATGGCAAAGTTACTTCCTTCGAGTATCGCTGTGCTGACGCCTTATAAGATATCACTGCATCGCGGGGTGTCACTGCATCGGTGTTGCTATATGCGTACGAACTTGCGCTTGCCTACAGAAAGGGGTATCCCCTAAGGGCCAGTTTAGTTTTTGGCCACCATCAAATTGAGTCGTTAGAATAAGTTAGATAGGCTAAAAATATCTGCCGCCAGGTCATCTACGCCCAAAGCCGGGTCATTTACGCTCAAAGATTGAGACCGCTTGTAATATTTTGCTGGGACTGTCGTGGATACATCACAGAAAATTACCCATGTGCTAGATCGATTGACTCTGGGCGCTAGGCCGGGCGATCGCATCCAACTACAGCGTGCCGGTGTCGATACCTACATCCAATCACAGCTCAATCCTCCTAACAACCCTAAGCCAGCATCCCTGGCCCGCAGTCTGAGAGGGTATGCAACGCTCTCTCTTTCTCCTGTCGACCTATTCGAGCAGTATTCTCCAGCGCGAAACTCTTCTCCTGAGCAGCGTGAAGCTGCCAGAGCAAGGCAGGTTCAGATAGTGCAAGAGGCCTTGCAGGCACGGGTGCGTGGCGCGCTAGAAAGCGACTATCAGCTGCAAGAAGTAATGGCCGACTTTTGGTTCAATCACTTCAATGTGTTTTTGGGCAAGGGGCTGACAAAGCTGTGGGTGGGCGTGTACGAAAAAGACGCCATCCGTCCCCATGCCTTGGGCAAATTTCGAAACCTGCTCGGGGCGACTGCTAAGCATCCGGCAATGTCCTTTTATCTAGACAATTGGCGCAATACTGATCCTAACAGTCGCCGTGCTCGGGGCCCTTACCAAGGGCTCAATGAGAACTATGCCCGTGAGCTGATGGAGCTACATACTATGGGCGTAAACGGCGGCTACACCCAAGCTGATGTACAAAGCCTGACGCGCATTTTGACTGGCTGGGGCTTGGGGCGCACTCGTGAGGCTAGCGCTGATGGCAGTGGCTTTACTTTCGAGCCTGTGCGTCACGACGGTAGTGACAAAACGCTGTTAGGGCAGTCTATTCCAGGTGGTGGCCTAGATGAAGGTGAGCGCGCGCTGGATTTGCTGGCTCAGCATCCTTCCACGGCTCGGCATATTAGCTACAAGCTGGCGGAATATTTTGTCAGTGACACGCCGCCTGAGGGGTTAGTCAGTCGCCTATCCGATCGCTTTTTGGCGACAGATGGCGATATTCGGGCGGTGCTGTCGTCACTGTTTGAGAGCGATCAGTTTTGGGATGACGCTTACTTTCAAGTCAAGTTCAAAACGCCCTATCAGTATTTGATTTCGATGGTGCGGGCTACCGGGCTTTCTGAGCCAGATGAAAACACGGTGCGGCGTATTGTGGGTGCGATGGGTCAGCTGGGAATGCCGCTGTATCGCTGCCGTACGCCCGATGGCTACTCGCAGCAAGAGTCTGCCTGGCTGAATGCAGATGCCATGCTACAGCGGCTGAACTTTGCCCGTATGGCCGCTGGGCTGGACCGGGAAAATCGACCGAACGCAGCGGCGCTAAAAGAGACGCTAGGTGAGGCGTTTTCTGCGCAGACGCTGGCTGTGGTAGATGATTCACCAGCGGGAATGCGGCCAGCGCTGCTGCTAGGCTCTCCAGAAATGATGTATCGCTGACGAAAGAAACGCCCTAGAAAACGAGACACGTACCCAGGAAACGTAAGAGGAACTCCCTATGAAAAGACGTCGATTTCTTCAGAGTGCTGCTTTGGTGGGGGCTTCTAGCGTGGCTGCGGTAGGGGCGCATAGCTGGCTGTGGCGCAGCAGTGCGACTGCGGCCAATTTGCCTCGGCTGATTGTGGTGATGCTGCGAGGGGCCACGGATGGGCTCAATATTGTGGTGCCCTACCGTGAGAATGAGTACTACGAGTCACGGCCTTCGATTGCGATCGCCCGCCCCGGTGAAAACGAAGGTGTTCTCGACCTAGACGGTCGCTTCGGCCTTCATCCTTCCTTGGATGCGCTGATGCCAGAGTGGGAATCGGGCAATTTGGCTTTTGTGCATGCTTCTGGCTCGCCGCAGGCAACTCGGTCGCACTTTCAGGCTCAAGATTATTTAGAGACGGCAACCCCTGGCGAAACCGCAACCCGCGACGGCTGGCTCAATCGTCTACTGGCCGTATTGCCTGAGGGCACCCCTGCTCAAGGGGTCAACATGGGTACGGGCAGCGTTCTTCCGCTGATTTTCGCTGGCCAAGCGTCTGTCTCCAATGTCAGCGTCAACGCTGCGGGGAGTCCTAGAATGTCTCGTGATCAGCGGGCGATTCAAGGGGCGTTTGATCAGCTCTACGCTCGCAACGACCGCTTGGGCGAAACCTACCAGGAAGGGCGCGCGGCGCGCGATGTGATTATGCGCGAGCTAGAAGCTGAGGGCATGGAAGCCTCTCGCGGAGCCCCAACGCCAGAGCGATTTACTAATACGGCTCGTTCGCTGGCGCGCCTGATGAAAGGTGATACGGGTACGCAGGTCGCTTTTATGGAATTGGGCGGCTGGGATACGCATGTTAATGAGCGCGGCATTCTTAAGCGGCAGCTGATCCCGTTAGGTAATGGGTTAGCGGCGCTGGCTAAAGAATTGGGTCCGCTGTATCAGGACACAACGATTGTGGTGATGTCTGAATTTGGTCGGACGATTGCTGAGAATGGCAATGGTGGGACAGACCACGGACATGGCAATGCTATGTGGATTATGGGCGGTGGTGTGCGTGGGCGGAAGGTGTATGGCGAGTGGCCGGGGCTGAGCGAGGCCAATCAGCACGATTCGAGAGATTTGGCGATTACAACAGATTTTCGCGATGTGTTGAGTTCGGTGCTGGGTCAGCAGTTTGGGCTAAATAATCGGGCGATCGCACAGGTATTTCCAGGACACAGCGTGACGCGATCGCTTCAACTCCTATAATTCAAAAATTACGGTCATCTGCCGCCGCTACACAACCCCAACCCAATCTCCCTCATCTGCTTTGGCATAGCCTTCAGTCAGCTTCGTCAAGGCCGCGTCTAAATACTCTCCCATGCGGTTAATCTCTTCTCGCGCATAGCCAGGAATGTCTCCTTGTGCGTCTGTGTAGAGCTGATTGAGCCGGGTTTCAACAGCTTGAAAAGCCTCTCCGATATCGCCGACTAGCGTGGTGACAAATTCTTTGGGACCGTAGGCAACATAAAGCTGGTCGTCGAACAGTACGAGCCAGCTAGGCGTATCGCTTTCGCCATCGCTACTGCCAATACTATTACCAAACAGGGCGAAATTAATCACCCCGCAAGAGGTGCCGCGCAGTTCGTTGAGTCCTTCGAGCACCATAGGTACGCTGTAGCAGTGCTGCTCCTCCGCGTTGTACAGGCCAACGGCGGTCATAGGCGCTTGCCCGGTTGTACTCGCCGCGTCAAAGATTTTTTGTACGATTTCTTGAGTGAGTGTGCCCTTGTGCATCACGGGCGCTACGACCGCGTCTGAGCGCTTGATCAGGGCAATATCAGGCGAGCCATCTTCACTAGACGTGATAGTCACCACCTGATTTAGCCGACCGACAGCGGTGTCTGCGTCAGGGCCTTCAAGGACTTGTATATGATTCACGATGCATCTCCGTTTGGTATTGGCCTATCGCTCTTGTTTTTCTACTAGCTTATCGCTAGGTTTTTTTTACTGGCTTATCGCTCTTATTTTTCTACTAGCTTATCGCTAGGGTTTTTTACTAGCTTATCGCTAGGTTGAAAGTTCTTGTAGCATAGATAACAATCTCTACACAGAAACAGAAGCGATTGCCTGGTTAAACGTATTGCTGGGCCGCATGGCGTCTGTTGTTTTTTGCATATCTGGTAGGTAATAGCCGCCAATATCTATCCCATCTCCTTGTGCGGCGTTCAGCTCTTCTACAATGTTCTTTTCGTTCTCTTGCAGTACCTTTGCCAGTGGCCCAAACGATGCTTGGAGTTCTGCGTTGTCTGTTTGATTTGCGAGTGCTTGCGTCCAGTACAGCGTGAGATAAAAGTGACTGCCGCGATTGTCTAGCTCACCCACCTTACGAGAGGGAGACTTGTCTTTGTCGAGTAGCTTGCTGGTCGCTTGGTTGAGGGTTTCTGCCAGTACAATTGCCTTGTCGTTATGAGTCTTTTTCCCCAGTTCTTCTAGCGTGACGGCCAGCGCCAAAAACTCTCCTAAAGAATCCCAGCGCAGGTGCCCCTCTCCTACAAACTGCTGTACGTGCTTGGGTGCAGAGCCGCCAGCCCCCGTTTCAAACAGGCCACCACCTGCGAGCAGTGGCACAATCGAAAGCATTTTTGCACTGGTTCCCAGCTCCAGAATAGGAAACAAGTCGGTCAAATAGTCTCTCAGCACATTACCGGTTACCGAGATGACATCTTTCCCAGACTTAATCTGCTTGCAGGTAAACTCCATTGCTTCTACGGGGGGCAGGATTTGAATATCGAGCCCGATAGTGTTTTGGTTGGCCAAATACTGTTGTACTTTCTGAATGATGTTGGCATCGTGTGCCCGGTTGGCGTCTAACCAAAAGATAGCGGGTGAGCAAGTGGCACTGGCCCGGTTCACCGCTAGCTTGACCCAGTCTTGCACAGCGACATCTTTGGTTTGGCACATGCGCCAAATGTCTCCTTTTTCCACACTGTGTTCCATCAGCGTGTTGCCTGCTTCGTCAACGACGCGCACTGTGCCCTCTGCGAGAATCTCGAAAGTTTTATCGTGGGAGCCATATTCTTCTGCTTTTTTAGCCATAAGGCCCACGTTCGAGACGCTGCCCATTTTATTGACTTTGAAGGCCCCTTTTTGCTTGCAGAAGTCGATGCAGGCCTGATACATCGTAGCGTAGCAGCGATCGGGAATAAGGGCTTTGGTGTCGTGGGGTTCGCCGTCTGCGCCCCACATTTGGCCAGAGGTGCGGATGGCAGCGGCCATAGAGGCGTCGATGATGACGTCGCTAGGCACGTGCAAATTTGTAATACCTTTGTCGGAGTTCACCATCGCGAGGCGAGGGCGCGAGTCGTAGACGGCTTGCAGGTCTGTTTCGATGGTGCTGCGCTGGTCGTTCGGTAGGGTCTGAATTTTGGCGTACACGTCGCCGATGCCGTTGTTGGGATTCACGCCTAGTGTGGCAAAGGTGTCAGCATACTTTTCAAAGACGTCTTTGTAGTACACGGTGACGGCGTGGCCAAAGATGATGGGGTCAGACACTTTCATCATGGTGGCTTTCACATGGAGTGAGAGCAAAATGTCTTCTGCTTTGGCAGCGGTAATCTCTCTTTCGTAAAAATCTTTTAGTGCATTTACGCTCAGTACCGCTGCGTCGATAATCTCTTTTTCAAGCACGGGTGTACTCTCTTTTAGTACGGTAACGCTGCCGTCTGCCTGCATGAGTTCGATGCGAACGCTACCAGCTTGCTCTATCACCACAGACTGCTCACTGCCGTAAAAGTCGCCTGACTCCATATGGGCCACATGAGACTTTGACTTGGCTGTCCATGTGCCGACCTTGTGAGGATGCTTTTGCGCATATTGCTTTACCGCTGCGGCGACTCGGCGGTCGGAGTTTCCTTCTCTGAGCACAGGATTGACAGCGCTACCGAGGACTTTGGCGTAGCGCTGTTTAATAGTGGCTTCTTCTTCGTTTTGGGGATCGGCAGGGTAGCTGGGGACGCTGTAGCCTTTGGACTGGAGTTCTGCGATCGCACTCACCAGCTGCGGCACCGACGCACTAATATTCGGCAGCTTAATAATATTGGCTTCAGGCGTCTTCGCTAGCTCGCCTAGCTCAGCGAGTGCATCTGGCTTTTTTTGCTCATCGGTCAAATGATCCGGAAAATTCGCCAAAATTCGCCCTGCCAGCGAAATATCGCTGAGTTCCACCGCCACATCAGCCGCCCCAGCAAATGCCTGCACAATCGGCAGAAACGAAGCCGTTGCCAAAGCAGGCGCTTCATCTGTGAACGTGTAGATGATTTTAGAGGCATTGGTCATGTAAGTCCCTCACAGCAGCAGCAAGCCGAATCTATAGATGTATCTGTGATGGAGTATATCAGCTGTTATTGAGACGGGCACATTACGCTGAAAAATAGCAGATGCCCAATAAGAATGATTGAATAGATGAGCGGCAGGCGCAAGCAAATGGCAAGGCAAAATGAACGAAAATTCCCTATCCTTACCGCTGTTATCGAGCAAGAATGCAGGGTGGACCAGCTTACAGCTTGAGCATCACATCCAAGCAGCACACGAGATGCCAGAGCTGATTTTGTCTCAGCATGTGATTGAGGTTGGCCTACGGTACGATGCAGCTGTTGGCCCGCTCGCAGCTAACGATTGTTGAAATTTGCGATTTGCTCGGGTTTGCCTCGCAGAGCCACTTTACCAAGGTTTTTCGTGAGTACACACAGCACACGCCAAAAGCCTATCGAAAGCTTCTGTAGCTAATCCCTTGTAGCTAATCTCTTGTGGCTACTCCCTTGTGGCTAATCCCTTAGAAGTTCCTCAGATCGCGATACTTTTCGGAAGAATGTGTAAGACGCTGAGGTGCGCCATTTGATATCGCCGAATAAGATTCACTATGCCTATATTGAACAGTGGGCGCGAGCGTATCCGGATGCGATCGCTTGGGCCTCTCCTGGTGTACGCGATCGCGCCACACAGCAAAATATTCCAGTGAATTTATTTAGTTGTAGCCGCAGCTACTCGCTGAAATGCCGATGTTTTGGTAGAAAGCGAGCAGTCCTGATAGAACGATGTCACGAGAGAATTCTGCTTCTACGCGGCTTCTAGCGTTTTTGCCGAGACGCGATCGCAATTCCCTGTCCTCTGCAATCAACCGAATCGCTTCAGCCAGTGCCTCTGGGTCTCTTTTAGGGACCAAAAGCCCTGTTTCATTGTGGCGAATTGTGCATCGAATGCCTGGAATATCTGTGCCAATGAGCGGCCTGCCCGCTGCTGCCCCTTCCAGCATGGAATAAGGAAATCCCTCGTGCTCACTCGGTAGCGTCACCGCATCACAGGCCGCATAAAACGCTGTGAGCCCGTTCAAATATCCGAGCCCTTTGACGCCAGGCACTGCATATCCGGTCACGGCCTGGCATTCACTATCCGAACAACCCGCAATCAGTAAGACGGCCCCTTTCTCGGCCAAGTTTGCAGCTTGCCAGGCCGCTATTAGCAGGTGAAAGCCCTTTCTCTTCACTGGACGACCCACATACCCCAGCACAAAAACATCTTCAGCTAGGTTAAACTGCTTTCTTGCCTGGCTCGCAGCGGCTGGGTCAAATTTGCTGAGGTCGTATTCGTCTAAGTCGATGCCGACGGCTGAGCCGCTTTTTATGATGGTGCCTTTGCCTTTTGGGAGGAGGTTATCTGCGATCGCCTCTTCCAAATTACTGTGACTCACTAACAGCGTGTGAGTGGCCAGGGCAATGTTGCTTTTTTCGAGGGCGCGGAGCAGCCACCTCATCGGTCCTGTATACCCTAAGTAAGGCAGCCCATGATTGTTGTAAATTCTCACCGGCACTTTTTCTAGGTAAGCTGCCAGCAGTGGAATCAGTGAAGCCCTCGTCTGATGCGCGTGCAACACCTGAGGCTGCGCCTCTCTTAAAGCCTGCCGGTATGCCAACACTCTTTTGAAGAAGGCAAAAGGATTCAGTGTCAGGTCACTACCCACTAGCCTTTTTGGCACGTTTAGAGACTGTAATACCGCCTGATGTTTAGGATTGTTCTCCACCCAAAGCTCAGTCTCTATGTGCTCACGGTTGAACCTGTCTACAATCGGTTCTACAAAAGAACGAGCGCTCACCGGAAAATGAATGTTTTGGATGACCTTAGTCATAGTTGTTGTTTGTGCTTGCTGTAGGCGATCGCTTGCTCGTAGGCTTGCTGTGTTTTAGCTATCATCGCACTGAGTGTGAAGTTCTGCTGTACAGTCTGTCTGCCGTTTTTGCCAAAGAGATCGCGCTTCTCCACGTGCTCAAAAAAAGCAAAAACCTCTGCCAGCTGATCGGGCTGCTGAGGGGGCACTAGCACACCTGAGATCCCATTTTTTACGACTTCTGGGATGGCGCTAACCTCGGAGGCTACAACTGGCTTCTGGGCTGCCATTGCTTCTAAAAGAACGAGCCCAAACCCTTCATACACTGATGTCAGTGCAAAAAGATCAAGCGATGTCATCACTGCCGGAATATCTTCGTGGTAGCCAGCCCACACTACAAATTGTTCAATTCCTAACGCTGTTGCCTGCTGCTTGAGTTCGGCTTCCAAGCTTCCCTGCCCTACGATGACTAGTTTAGTTTGAACGCTCGTTTTTTGCAGATAAAGCTGAAACCCTTTGAGCAATGTGTGCAACGACTTTTGGGGGACTAGGCGAGCGACAGTGCCAATGAGATAGGTGCCTTCATCTATGGCCCACTGTTGATGTAGCTGTTGAACGCTCTGGGCCGAGACGCTTTTATAGGGCTGCTGATCAATCCCATAGTACACAGTGCTTACTTTGCTAGGTGAACAGGCAAGGTCGCGAAAACACACGTTGTTTTTTACTGACTGTGAGATTGCAATTATATGGTCTGCTCTCTTCGCGATCTGTCTGGCGATGAGCTGTTGGCCTACTATTTTATAAAATGGTTCGTCGTTGTGCTTTGAGATGACGAGTGGTATGGATCGCATACCAGTGAGGGCGAGTGCTGTGTAGAGTTCGGCAGGGGGAAGGTGCGCGTGAACGATGTCGGGGGTGAATTGGTTGATGAGCGATCGCAGCTGCCAAAAAGGCTGAATGTCACCATAAAACTTCATCCGAAGATCGACGGTTTTCACTCCCATAGCTTCTAGTGTTTGCTGCCAGTAGCGATCGCCCTTAAGAAAAGCGACTGTCACTTCGTGTGAGTGCGTCTGACCTTTCACCAATTCCACCAGATGATTTTCTGCACCCCCTCGGTTTATCGTCGTAATTGAGTGAAGTATCTTCATGCTACCAGTGACTATTAATCGTCAGCACCATCCGCTCACCCGCTGTAATAGGTGCTACCCCATGCAGTGAAATATCCCCAAAAAACACATAGCAAGTGCCCAGCTGGTAACGTATCACTTTATAGCCCCATAGCTTCCGTAACCAATCTGAGTAGCGCAGCCCCCGACCAATAAACTTAGAAATAAAGACGCCATATTGCCTACGCAGATTTGGGAAAATTACCAAGCTGCCGCCGTCTTGTTCGGCGTTCGAGGGGAGCACAATCGGAATAATAATATTGATATAAGCCCCGTCAAAATGGTAGTGAGTGGCTGTGTTAAATTTTCCGTTGCGTCCGTCTTTATAGGGCAACCCCACGACTTGCTTTGAGCGCTTTAGGGGAATGTACTTTGTTCCTTCTAGTTCACACCGGCTTCTATAAATGCGGTTTGAGAATGCATAGATTTCATCGGAAAAAGCGAGTTCGTGGGCAATGGTTCCGGCTAGTGCTGCTCTCTTTTTGTTTCCCTGTTCACGGTTTTTAGCCAGTGCAATCAGGCTTTCCCATGCCTGGGCAGTCAAAAAAGACGGCAATTCTACATAGCCATCTTGTAAGATTTTCTGTGCTAATGCCCTCACTGTAGTATCGTCGGTAACAGCACTTCTATATTGTTCATTGACTAGCATCTTAACGATTATCTCTGCAACGGTATTCGTCAATTTAGTTTTTTGCAAGTATCAAAGGCCTAGCGGTAGTTTTTCCTAGCTGGGGGCGGTCGATCCAGTCGATTAGTTTACGAACCCATACGACCTTAAAGTACTTTGCTAAGTAAAACTGCTCAAGGCGAAATTCTATCGGCCCTCCTAATGGGACCACTTCTATTTGGTCGAAGTGTGAGAAAAGCTGTTGTAAACCCTCGTGAGTCAATCGCCAGAAGTCCGGGTAAATATCAAGGATGGTAGGAGACGTGTCAATAACCTTCATAAGATAACCTGCGAAGAGCTCTTCTGATTTTTCACCCGTTAACATAAGCTATTTCCATCACGCTACTTGCCTGCCAAGAATCATATCAGTAATGCCCGTTATACTATCGGGGCATTTGCACACTCGAGAAGCCGGTGCTTTGTGCGAAACACTAAGCTACTTTGTCGCAGTTACAAAATAGCCTGTTGTGATATTCCGGCTAGATATCAGTGAATCAAGTATCCAAATTATGGGTGATAGTAAAGCCGATAACCCTGTAAAAATAGCACCAATAACTCTATCGCTTTTAGTTGTTGACATGATTAGACGGCTCAGCAGCACAACTACCGTGCTGAAATAAGTATTTCGTTCTTGTACATGTACTTTCTCGAATCTCTTCAGCAAGTATTCCAGTCCGTATTTGGTATATCGATAATAATCGTAAGGCTCGTCGTGAATCCCGAAAACAAAAGGCGTGCTCATAAGCAGTTCGCCAGATGGTTTGAGCACTCTGTATATTTCATCGAGCGCAACTTGTGGTGTTGGAATATGTTCTAACACTTCCATAGCGCAAACAATATCAAACGAATTGTCTGGAAACTCTAGCGCACAAGCATTCATAACAATGTCTGGCTTTCTGTCTTCGTCTATATCGATGCTAGTAGAGTTAGCGAAATCGTATTGACTGAGCATTTCGCTGATTTTGCCGCCTGAACCTATATTCAACAGAGTTTTCTGATGGGTGTTGGTTTCTAAGGCCTCTCTGAGAAATTCGTACAAGTTCTCTCTGCTGAGTGACTTAGATTGGTTGAAAATACTTCTTTGAAGAAAGTTCATGCGATCGCTTGAGTGAGTAAAAAAATAGAAATAGCTGATAAGTAATATTTGGTCGTTACTATATTGCTAGAATGCTTCCTTAAGCTTGTTACTCCAGAACCATGTCAATACCAAACTATTAATCAGCATACCTATCGCAGTTCCAATGAGTCCCCCTACAAGTGAGGCAAAAATTACAACTGATATGGGTAAGACAAACGAAGAGATAATACCTGACTGAACGGATATTTTAGGATTGGTAGAGACTGAAAAGGCGCGGCACCACCACATTCTTCGTATCGTGATTGTGCTTAGCGCTAATACTGAAAAGGCAATATAGTGCGTTCTTGTAAAATTGAGGCCGTTCCATTGACTGTATGCCAACACAGCAGGTGTCATCACTATTATCACTAAAATAGAGAGTCTGGTGAGGAGTAGATTTGTGTGCTTGATGGTCTCTCGGATTATATCTGGTTCTTTCCTGGTAACAGCTTCTACAAACCGTGGTGTGATTTGTGACGAAAACGGTCCAGATATGATTGATAAAGGACTTAAAAACTGTTTAAGGATATCGTAGCTGCCTACGATGACAGGATTTGTGAGTGCACTTAGAAGAACGGTATCAATATTTAGATTCGCGGCTTTTAAGGTGGAAGAGAGAAATGTACTCGTTGTAAACCGGAAATAGTCTTTCAGCTGAGCTTTTGGAATAGTGGCTCGTCTCAAAGGGCCGATTAATTTTGCAATGGGGTGATAGTACATGATGCCTGTTACTACTACCGCCGGGATAAGGGTGGATACAATAACCAAGTCAAAAGTCATTGATATGTTACTGATAACAATGTATAGCAGTATCAATAATTTGAGTAATGCTTCGATAATCTGAAGACTATTGATCAAGCGAAAGCGCTCTTCTGCAACCATCAATCCAGCAGGTGCGCCTCTTAAAAAGTTGGCAAACATAGCACACCCTAGTATTACGACACCCGAACGTAGCTCTATGTCTTTGAGAATAAAGTCAGCAATAAAAGATGATAGCGCAACTACAGAGATGCACAGTAATCCACCAATGGCTAAATCTAAACATAGTCCGGCCACCAGCGATAGGTAGCACAAATTGGGATCACCTATGCTTTGACCTCGTTTATAAAAAGCAATGACCGCCTCATTTGTCCTGAAGGTCATGAGATTTGTCAGCATTGCCGAGAGTGCCACAGCTGTAGCGACCATGCCATAGACCGCAATACCGGCATGACGGGTGATCAACGTGACTCTGATAAAGCCTGCTGAAATAATGATTAACTGGCTACCATAGTTGAAAAAGACGTTATTCAGGAAATGGCGATCGATTAGGCTACTACGCTTCAAAGCATGCTGGCTCCGATGGTCCGAGTTTTTGGATTATTTTTTTAGCGCGTTCATTCCACGTCCGCGTTTGTACCTCTTGCCATGCTTGCTCTACTAGTGATGAGCAGTCGTTATTTACCGCCCACTGAATCTTGTCAGCCAAATCTTTAGCGTTGTCTGGAGAGAATAATATTGCATTTTCTTGATCTCGAAGAACTTCCTGAATGGAGGGCAATCGAGAGGCCACAATAGGCTTCTTAGCTGCCATATATTCAAATAGCTTCAGAGGAGAGGTAATATAGCTCTGTTCATCGTACTGGGCTGAGTTTGGTAAAATTAGAATATCGGCTGCTCTTAGATAGCTATTAATTTCGCGCCTATGCTTGAAGCCAACAACCTCAATCTGAGAGATCTCGCTGGTATCGTTTCTAAATCTAGACAGTGTGTCTCTAGATCCCCCTACAAAAACGATTCTGTAATTGTTCGGTAGGTAAGTTATGCAGTCGACTAGGGTATACACACCTTTCCACCGAAAGAAATTACCTGTGTATAAGATTATTTTTTCGTCTTTGTTCTTGCGAAGCGTCAAACGCTCTGTGGTTTGTTTCTGATGTATTAGATCTTCTTCCCTGACGCCAGCATGTACAACTAACGCATTCTCTGGGTTATTGAGACTGACCTGATCTTTAAGCTGCTGACTAATGATGATTAGTGCGTCTGCTGTATCTGCATACTTACTGATAAACTTAGAATATTTATGAGCTTCAAAAATTATTTTCTGCCGAATCAGCCCTACGCTTTTTGCCTTCGAAAAAACGACCAGCGCCATTATATCTCTAATGAAAATGACCTTTTCCGATCTGTCTTTTTGAAGTGAGATGATGCAAGATAGCCAGAAAGAAAAATTCTGTAAGTAAAACCATGCTTTCTCGGATCTTTTTTGAAGCCAATGACTATCGATAGAGAACAGACGTCTTAGAGGAAACAAGGGCGCAATATTGTAAATCTCGAAAACATTCTGGATGCTATCCTCTATGCTGCTAGGGCTATTTCCTTGATAGTCTTCTTTTCGCGCTGGATGCCACAGCTCTATCGCTACCCCATTCGCTGCAAAGGCCTCGCACATACACATAGATTGATACGTGTTTGCTTTTTGGGAGGGCAGCTGGGTGTTGGTGATATATATAACAGAGCGCATAGCTAATGAAAGCAGATTTGTAAGAAGTGAGCGAGTGGTTTTTGTGTGAGATCAGCCATTGACTGTGAAAGTTTATAGCGGCTGTGTTTGAGGCGCAGCTTCCGCAATCAACCTTTTGGAGAGTATCTCAAGAGAATGCGATGCCTTAACGCATTCCCTCAGCTTCAATCCTAATTTTTGTCGTTGTTTTGGACCCATCTCTATTAACTGTTCTATTCGCGCTGCGAGGATGTCTGGTTTGTTTTTTGGAATGCACCATTTGCTTGCAAGCTCTTCTCCCAAGACGTCTAAAAATGCCTCGTTGCTTGTAATGACAGGCAATCCGCAGCTCATTGCTTCTAGTACGGTTTTATCCATACTGTTTGTATCGCTGCTATTGATGAAAATATTAGCGGACTGATAGCCCTCTTGTACGCGATGGAAAGGTAGTGCTGATTGAAACACCACTGTTTTCTCTAGGCCTGAGGCTTCAACCATATGCTTGAGGTGTTCTCGATACTTTTGACCCTGCTCTCCTATTCCATCGCCGATGTAGCGTAGTTCTATGGTTTCTTTTCGGCTAGGTGATATGAGCGATATAGCTTCTATAGCGGTTTCCAGGCGTTTTACGGGAGAAAGCCGTCCCAGTGTAAGAATCCGAATGGTCGGGTCGCTTTTATCTGCTACGGGAGCAGGTGAAAACCTATTGATATCAATACCTTGGCCAATACTTCGAAGCTTTCGGGTTTTGATTCTAAATCCACTGGGGCTAGAGGACACGACTTTATCAACGAGCGCGGTGGCTATGCGGAGTGATAAAGGAACGTGACCATGGGCATACCACAAGATAATTGGAATGCTGCGAACCTTTAACAGTGGCCAGCCTAATATGGCAAAAATTTGAATCATGTGGGCGAAGCAGGCGTCTATGTTCTCAGTGTGGATTACCTGAGAGAGAATCCGGTAAAACTCGATCAGACGGCGGGGTTCGGAATAGCCTTTCTCTTTACCGACGCTAAATACTGTGACGTTTTTATCGACAGATAAGCGTCCCATACACATGGTGATGACAATGACGCGATCGCATCTTTTCGCTAATGCATTGATCCAATCAGTAGTAAATCCAAGAACGGAGTCATCAGCATCTGTTTTGAGATTGAAGACTAAAAGATTCATCTAAATATCGACTCATTTTGGCCAGTTAGCCAGCGCGAAGGCGCTAATCTGAGGCAGTAGCGTTTTTTGAAAGAATGTACAAGGAGCCCAGAGAGAATAAGTGAGTCTGTAACCCAACCTTCTTGAGTGCACTAGAGAAGACTTTCTTACTCTTTCGATCAAAGTAAGGGAAAATTTCAAGGCGAATGTTTTTATCCGCTGAGAAATCTTTCATGAACTGGTCGCTTTGTGGCGGGACGGTTACCCAGCGGTGCCTATCGAGCCTGCTATCTCTGTTCTCTCCTCGGTATTTTAAGTTGTACTTACTCGTATTGAAGTGACCTTTGAACAGAAAGCTCGCTCTGTGAGACCAGTAGGACATATTAGGCAGTATGACTAATAATTTGTGATTGGCAATCCTATAAACCTCTTCAAGCCCAGATTCAAGATCATCTAAATGCTCTAAAATGTCCAATGCCATGACGTAGTCAAAAGAGTTGTTTTCAAAAGGGAATCCTTCAGAAACATCTACGACATAGTCGACAGTGCCATCGTCATTTTGAAAGAGGTCTGCGCTTTTGTAAGAAAAGTGATCTGGGAGATATTTTTTAAGACCACAGTCACGACAACCCACATCGAGTAACTGAGGCTGGTCAACGGGTGACTTTTCCTTGAGTAACAAATCTGACACAAAGGCGAGCTTATCGATTCTGTCGCCAACAAGGCTGTCCTGATTAAATTTATTTGTGTTTATGGCAATTTGATTCGTCATATCTGAGGTTTTGTCACGCGTGGTAAGCAGCCGAGGAAGACGACTACTCAACTGTCCCACAATTACCATACAAGCGGTGGAACAAATGGACAATTATTACTAGCGACTATTGGCGATTGGTCTGTAATAAATTCTAGTTTGGCAGCATTTATGCCTGTTCTTAGGGGCAGCGGTCTGTTCTTGGGCAAAAATGTATGCGCTGCTGTTGGCCCACTTAATCCACCCACATCTCGACTAGCAATTGAGTCAACTGCGCCTGATTAAACAATGATGTCGTGTGCGATCGCCCTTTTTGGCCAAATTGCAGACATTTCGATTCGTCTTGTAGTAGTTTCAACACCGCCTCGCTCAGCATTTTTTGATCGCCCGGTGTACACAGGTAGCCGGTTTCTCCTTCTATAAGGATATCTTCTGGGCCGCTACAAGCTGTGCTGACCACAGGAAGACCGGCTAACTGAGCTTCTACGACGACCCGGCCAAATCCCTCGTAGTGTGAGGTGAGTAAGAACACATCAGCGGCTCCAAAGATGTCGGGCAAATCTGAGTAAGCCATATCACCTAAGAATGTAAAGGCCTGACTGAGGTCTATAGCGTTAACTTGCTGTTGCATTGTTGCCATAAGTGAGCCGTCGCCTGCAACCAAAAAATGGGTATTTGGCTGCGACTGATGAATTTGCTGGGCGACGCTAACCCATAGCGGTAGGTTTTTTTGTGGGCAAAGGCGACCCACAAAGAGGACGACCTTTTTGCCCAGCATGCTCTTTTTGCCCGGCATGCTATTGGCGATCGCTTGCTGGCACTCAGCTTTGCTTTTTTGGCTGGGCTGGAAGCTTACCCCTACTGGAATGACGTGTATTTTTTCAGAGCTTAGATGCAAGTGCTCTACTAGCTTTTGCTTTTGTACCTGGGAGACAGCGCGAATCGTATCGGCTCGCTGTAGTGTGTACTGGGCAATCAACCGTTTGACAAAGTTCAGCCGGATTTCGCCTAGCCAGTCATGCGAGGTCAGGTCGAAATGCAGCTGCGGGATAAACCTTGCCTGATAGCGCCTAGCGACCCATAGCCCTAGTTGGCCATCTTCCCAGGGTTCCTGGGTGGTAACGAGCGTTGGCGTCCAGCCGTCTGCGAAAATTCGTTTGAGTTGTTTGAATGCATCGAAGATGAACAGCGCCCGGTGAGTAGAGGCTGTTCCGTATATTTTTAGCCCTGGCGTAGGGTTTAGCGTTTGGTGCTCTACGCTGCTAGGCGCGTATGTCAGGATGCGAATGTCGCTGCCAGGGCTTTGGGCCTGTAGCTGCTGCGCATAGTAGATGTGACGTGAAAAGGTGTCGCCAAACCCGGCGCGATCGCGTAGCAGGGTTGGGTCTTTTGAAATCATCAGCACCCGCTCAGGCAATCTTGGTGGAGAATTCATGGCTCAGCCGATGTTGGTAAAGCGGTAGAAGGCGCTTGAGAATGCGCACTGAGGGTTGCTAGCGTCTTTTCGTAGTCCATAAAGCAGCGCTCTTCAGAAAACTGAGCTGCAATGAGGGCATGTGCATTGGCGGTGAGCTGTTTTCTCTGCTCAGTCGATCTCAAAAGCTGAGTCAAAGCCGCTATCAGAGCAGTATTATCGTGCGCTGGAATAAGTAGCCCCGTCTGATTATTTTTGACGACTTCGCCAGTGCCACCGACATCGGTGGCGATGACAGGTACTTTGGCAGCCATTGACTCTAGCACCACATGGGGTAGCCCTTCGTACGTTGAGTTGAGCACAAAAACATCTGATGCGTTGAGTATGCTGTGTATCTGTGACTTTGGCACCTGGCCTAGAAAGTGAACGCGATCGCCCAGTGCCTGTTGGCTCACCTGCTGCTCTAGCGCTGCACGATCTGGACCGTCGCCCACCACCAGAAGCTGTATTTCTGGCAGCTGAGCTATGGCCTCTATTAAAGTGTCAACTCCTTTCCAAGGCACTAGCCGACAGATGGTGGTGACGGTAGGGCCCAGATAGGCGGGAATCTCAATCGGCGTGGTGCTAGGCGTAAGCTGCGTAGAGTTGTATATGACATCTATACGCGCTGGGATGTCAGCCGACTGGTGTAACCAGTGGCGAACGATGCGGGCTAGGTAGTGGCTAGGGGTGATGATGCAGTGCGATGGCATAGCTCCTCTTGCAGAGGATCGCGCCAGAGAAAAGTTTCTGAGCGCGTTGAGCGCCCGTATTCGCCAGTTTTTTAACCCCTTACCTTCGGCTTGCTGGTAGTCGTCAATGGTTCCAGTAAACCAGCCGCGACGACGGGCTACTTCCCACGCGCGATCACCCACCACCTTATGAACCTCAGGTTTTCTGGCGAGCGTCGCAGCCAGCCGGACTTCCAAGTCCAGCGTATTGGCAAAAAAGATATCGGCTGATTTCCCGAGCTGATAAAGGCGGTGAACCGTTTGACAAAAGCGAACAGCCAGTAGTTGACGGCGCGAAATGCGGTGGACTTGAAAACCGTAGCAGCGATCATCGTGATCAAGCTGATCGCTCCAGCACACTACTTGCACTCGGTGACCTCGTTGCATTAGCCATTGGGCAATGCGAGGCACAAAGTTCGCAGGCCCACCAATATCTGGCGGAAAAATACCCGAAGCAATCACGATATTCATAGGTGCTTACACCGTCTTTTGCACGCCACTGTGCTTTAGCGGCAGGTACCATTCCTCATCTCGGGGTTTACCCTTTACCTTCTCTAAGGTATCTTTTTCTAGCTTATTGAGCTGCACTTCCCAGGCAAGAGAGGTTTTAATCATAAGTGCCAAATCGGCGCAGCGAGGCTGCCATCCTAGCACCTCGCGAATGCGATCAGCTTTAGCAATCACGCAGGCCGGATCGCCCATTCGGCGGTCGGCTTCTTCTACTGTAAAAGTTTTACCTGATACCTGTTTCAGGCAGTCGATCACCTGCCGAACGCTATAGCCTTTCCCGTAGCCGCAGTTCAGCACTTCGCTTGTGCCGCCAGCTGCCAAATATTTCAAGCTATCTAGGTGTGCGATCGCCAGATCCACCACATGAATAAAGTCCCGCACCCCCGTGCCATCTGGCGTAGCAAAGTCAGCGCCAAAGATTTGCATCGCAGGTGATCGCCCTAGCGCTGCATCACAGGCTGCTCGAATCAAATGTGTTGCCTGCGGCGTCCACTGGCCCAGCTGTCCATCCAAATCAGCGCCCGCCACATTGAAATAGCGCAAAATCACATAGCGTAAGTCCGACGCCTTCGCATAGTCGCGAATTATTCGCTCACTCATGAGCTTAGATGCGCCATAGGGTGTAATCGGATTCGTGTCTGCAAGCTCCGAGACTGGGTTTTCCTTCGGCTCGCCGTACACTGCCGCTGTACTCGAAAAAATGAGCTGATTTACCTGGTACTTTTCGCAGCAGCGCAGCACATTGAGCAAATTGACCGTGTTATTGCTGTAGTAGTCTAGCGGGCTGCGCACCGATTCTGATACGACGATGCTCGCGGCAAAATGAAGCACTGCTTGAAAACGATGCTTTGCAAAGACCTGCGACAGCTTAGCCGTATCGGCCAAGTCTCCCATAACTAGCTCGCCGTACAGTACCGCGTGGTCAACCCCAGTCGACAGGTTGTCGTATACAACTACATCGTAACCAGCTTGTCCTAGCTGCTTAACCACATGGGAGCCAATGTAACCAGCTCCCCCAGTTACCAATACTTTTGGAGGCATAAAGATTCAGTACAGCTTACGTGACCCGAACATAGGCAAGCAACCAGGGCAAGCACAAAGAACGCAAAAAGCAACGCACACGAAAGAACGCACACACAGTCTCTCACATCCTTCCGAACTGATCCGGTTTAACTGATGAGTATCTGGCATGGCCTTTCTTCAGCTTTTCTGCCCTGCTTTTCCGCTCCCTTTTCTCCTATTCCTAACCCATGTCTACTATCGGGCTAAACGCCGTACTATCTCCCTTTACCCAAAAGTACAACGCGCAGCGTTTTCAGCACGATCAACACATCTAACCATGGGGAGTAGTTTTTGATGTAGTACAAATCATAAGCCAGCTTTTCGTAGGCATCTTCAACGGATGCGCCGTAGGGATACAAAACCTGAGCCCAGCCCGTAATTCCCGGCTTAACCATGTATCGGATGGAATAATGCGGGATTTGAGCCGTCAGCTGCTGGTCAAACTCAGGTCTTTCGGGGCGCGGCCCGATCATGCTCATGTCGCCTTGCAGCACGTTCCATAGCTGTGGCAGCTCGTCAATTCGCACTAGGCGAATGAACTGGCCTACGCGGGTAATACGGCTGTCTTTGGTCTTTGCCCACTGTGCCCCATGCTTTTCGGCGTCTTGTACCATAGAGCGAAACTTATGAACCTTGAACGATTTCATATTGCGTCCAGTTCGCGTTTGGCTATAGAAAATGGGGCCGGGTGTATCGAGCTTGATCAAGAGGGCTGTGAGAAGCATAACCGGAGAAATCAGCAGCAGCACTGTACTCGCTAACGCAATATCGCCTAAGCGCTTAATGCGCGCGCCTAGCTGTCCCGATAGCCTGCGAAAGCCCACGCTGAAGGTGATTCTATCGTCAGGTATGCTCTTTGCCGGAATCTTGGCGCAATAGTTTTCGTAAAGGTCCGATGGGGTGAGTATGGGAATGCCCCGTACCTTGGCTTGTGCTATCCAGGTGGCTTGCTGGTCACTGAGCGGTAGGCGATTGTTCACCACAATGGTTGTCCAGCTTCGGGTAAGCCATGTTTCCAGGTGTGCTAACTGGCCAATCGTCGCGGGGTGTCCTAGCGACGGCGCGCACTGCCTGGGTTCGAGTAAGACGGTGATGTTTTGTGAGAGGTTGAGTGACTTAAAATCTGTCACAAACTGCTGCTGCTCTTGGCCAAAGCCAAGTAGTAGCCAGCTGGCTGATCGAATTTTGTGCTGCTGCCACTGGGCGACCAGCAGGCGCGAAAAGCTCGTCCATAGGCTAAAGAGTAAAATAGCCCCAAGCCAAACGCTGCGGTCTATCCAGCTTCCCTGTGGCCACATATTACTGAGGTACACCGCAGACGCTAAAAGCACCGTTATCATTACGTTGCTAATGAGGGTTCGTGTGGGGACAGGAATGCCAGATACTTGAAGCTTTGGCCGGTAGGTATTGCTGAGGTAAAGGCCGATGATGTAGGCCATCATCAGAGGCGCGCTAGAAGCCGGGAGTAGCTGCCAAGTCGCTTGAGTGCCATAGGAGATAGCGCTGTCTATGAGGAGGAGCCCCTGAAAACTGCACAGCAAAGCTGCGATATCTCCCGAGCACAGGAGCGTAGATAGCTGTCTTGACGTTAAGTTGAGCGAAGTTAAATTTACTTTGGTCAACCCATAATCAACCGATGTAAATTTTCGCACGCTTTTCATCCACAGCAATCTGGGTAGCGCTAGTGTACCTTTGGAGAGTTCTGTTCGAAAATGCCGATGTCGTCTAGTGATTCCTCGCATTTTTCCTCTTGTTTTGAGGTGCGGCTTCTCTACCGTCATGCTCTTTTCCCTTGACTGTGTAAGACGACCATCTAAAGTGCAGACCAAATTGCAGACAATTTGACCTGTCAAAAAATATTTTTTAGCGTAAAAATATATGTATTCATACTGATGTTACTGGGTTATGCGACAGCCCAATGACGTTTTTTTGCTGAGCTGTGAGTTGATCTGCAGCTGAAGGCCGCGCAACTTTCTACTTGGTGGTTACCAAAGGCAGATGTGTATCTATACCTTGACAGCTGCCTCTGGGTTTTGGCTATGGGGTGTGCAGCTTTTCTTAGTTGACCGTTTTCCCGGTTAGCGTACCCGTCTGATAATCGAATCAAACAAAACTGATAGATGTGTGGCGATTAAGCATCGTCTTGAAGTGGGTTCGAGATGGGTGCAGTCTTAGCACTTGGAGATGAAAAGAATTGTGCTCCCTTTAAACAACAGTTTGTGCCTTCTCAGCTGGTTGCGGTGTTTTCAGGAGCCACGACAAAAAACATGAGTAGCACTACAATCGGCGCAAATAAGCAGCAGGCATATAGCCCTCCTTCGTAAGAGCCTGTGACAGATTTAGAATTTGCTAGGAGCGAAGGGCCTAGTGCGCTGGCGATTACAATGGCCATCATTTGTACGCCTGCGATCGCACCTAAATGCTTCCGCCCAAAGAACCTTGGCAGCACCACCGTCGACAGTGTTCCAAAGCAGCCGCCACTGACTCCGAGCCCTACCACCGCAGGCACGATCATCCAAGGCGTATCTAGGTTTGCGATCGCCGCAATGCCCACTGCCTGAAACACCATCATGAACATAAACAAATACTGAATGCGCACTCGGTCACACGCTATGCCTACGCCGTAGCCTACTGCCGTCGACACCACTGCAATTGGTACAAAAATCTTCACCATGTCCGCTTCTGCAATTCCCCTCTCTGCACCGATGCTGACAATATTGAAGGTGATGCCCGTAATCGAAAGCGCCTGAGACATGAATGCTAGCGTCACCGCCCAAAAAGCTAGCGTGCTAATCGCTTGTTTCCGCGTTACTCCCCAGATAGTCGCCGTTTCTTCGCTTTTCTTTTGATCGATTTCTTCCCCGATATCCTCTTTCCTAATATCTTTTTTTTCTGCGATTCCCCCATCCATCCGCAGCCCACAAATCTCAGGCGTATCGCGAAATAAAAGCCAGCCAACGGTGCTCATGCCTAGGCCAATTACCGCGCCCAATGTAAGCCAGGTGCCTCGCCAACCCAAAGCTGCGATCGCCTGACTAAATCCATAAGGCGCAATCGAAAACCCAGAGGCGATGAATACCCCTTCAATGCCCGATACCTGACCACGTCGCTTATCGAACCATTTACCCAGCGTGGTTCGGCTAGTCATTGTCAGCATACCTTGCCCACAAAACCTAAGGCTGACAAACCCGAGCACGAGGACGACTGCCGCAATTGTGGGTGCGGTGAAGGGTAAGTAATCGCTGAGGAAAAAGGAAATGCGATCGCACAAAGCCAAATAGCACAGCGTTACCCCTAGCCCTACAGCCGCAAGCACTACCACTCGCCGCGCGCCCAGCCGGTCCAATAGCTTGCCCCCAAACGGCAGCAAACATCCACTTGTCAGTGTCCCGACCAAGTAAGCATTCGCTAGCTGCAATCGCGAAAGGCCCGTCGCCGAAATCAGGTGGTCGGTAAACACACTCACCCCAATGGTTTGCCCAGGAATGCTCGTCAGCACGCCGAGCACGCTAGCGACAACAATCACCCACCCATAAAAAATTGGAAACGCAGCCGGTGAAAACGGAAAGTCTGGGCGAAAAATAGAGCGTTTCATGCAGTAAATGCGTTCTGGAGTCGGCAGCTGAATCATAAACCAGCTCAGGTATGGATGGCGGTAGATGCCAGCGGTGACAAAAGCAGATAAAATTCTACAAAAATCAGTTCATTTCTCACCCTGAGCGCTAGCTCTGAGCCCCAACTATGACAGACAACTCAAAAGGAAGAATGCTGCTCTCCCACAACTTCGCGTTGCTAGAAGGTGAAGTGCATCCGCTCAACCGGGAAGAATTTGCTGACGTCTTTATCAAAGGGCTTAGCGATACGGCAGATATTGACTGTGCCCTGATTGACAATCCTCACTGGATTGTAGAAGTCAGCTACGATTCAGCGAAATACACCCCAACAGAAGTGGGGCAGCAGTGCGCTGACACGCTGGTGACCTATCGGAAAGAACACAATAAAAAAGACTTTACCGTGATGGCGCTAGGTGGCGTGAAGAATACGCCTGCCACCAGCCCCGCGCCTTCATTGCAAACGGGTGAATGGGGTGTGGATGTTGTTGAAACGCTCAATCCAGAAGAGTTTTTAGAAGAGATTAATTGGGACAAGCTATCTGGTGCGAAACCCGCTGAAGATATATTCAGGATTGACTGCGCTGTTTAGCTTTTTTGGCTGAATTTACGGCTGCTTTGTCGATGCAGTCCGTTTGATGCAGTCCGTTATGGCGTGTGGGACTGCATCGACGCCTGTTTGCCCAATCTTCAAGAAATAGCGCGCGCTCAGCGACTACTATACTTTTTAGTTTATTTTATTTAATGCTCAATATGTCACTTACTCATAAGATTGAAGACCCAGCTGTGAAAACTGCGATCGCAAATGATTGCGCTCAGCTGATAGACCGCCAGGTCTCAGCAAAAGGCGGCCTGTCGGGCATTGCCCTTAAAGCCGCTTACGGTGTCGTGAAAGGCATTGGGACTAACTACGTTCCAGGTGCCATCAAACGGCTGTTGCCAGAAACTTGCGCTGCTGTTGAGCCTGTGTGGGAAGCCGGTGTGGCAAAAGGTGATCCCGTAGCGCATTTGACAGCGGAGAGCGATCGCACTGCCGATCTTATCCTCGGTGCCACCGATGCTCGAATTGCCAGAGTGAACAATGGCCTCATCGCTGGCACCTACAACAAACTTCGTAAATCCATCCGCCCTGAAGTAATTACTGCCGTTCCTGAAGTCGCTCAAATCCTCAACAAACATATAAATTAGCATCGGTGGCGATAACAACTGGCTAATAACAACAGAGTTGATAACAACAAACATGCCCCTGTTGTCTTAAATGATCTGTCTCAAACGCATCTATCAGAAAATACATCTGCCTTTGCCGAGGAATCAGTCACAATCTGTCAAAAAATAGTAGCCGATTGTAGAAAGTCGCGGTATCCTTATTGCACTATTTGTCCTCTCTAGCCTTTTGCGCAAAGTGGTTTGACTAAGAGGCTACTAAAACGAGTTGTCACTAAAATGTCACTAGAAACAGAGTGTATTCTTTGAGAAATGTTCTTTTATGAGTATTCAACAGCTTCCAGGAACAGCCAACGATTTGGGTGCAACCTGGGATGGACAAGGAACAAACTTCGCAATTTTTTCGGAAAATGCTACCAGAGTAGAGCTTTGCCTGTTTGATGAAAAAGGTGAAGAAACTCGTCACGAGCTCAGTGAGGTTTATAACTTTGTCTGGCATGGATACTTTCCCTCGGTAAAGCCGGGCCAACAGTACGGCTTTCGGGTTCACGGCCCGTTTGATCCCGAGAACGGTCACCGGTTCAATCCAAACAAGCTGTTGATTGATCCCTATGCGCTAGCGATCGCAGGTAACGTCACCCCCGGTCAATCTATCTTTGGCTACACCTGGCACCAAGAAGAGCAAGACTTGGGGTGCAATATAGAAGACAGCGCTGAGGCGGTCCCCAAATGCATCGTTGTTGATCCCACCTTCGACTGGAAGGGCGACGAACATCCCAACACGCCCTGGAATGCCACCATCATCTACGAGATGCATGTCAAGGGCTTCACCATGCAGCATCCCAAAGTGCCCAAGACCCTGCGTGGCACCTATGCTGGCCTCGCGCATCCTGCCGCTATCAAGCATCTCAAGTCACTGGGGATCACCGCCGTAGAGCTGATGCCCACTCATCATTTTCACGCTACGCCAAGCTACCTCACCAGCAAAGGACTCAGCAACTACTGGGGCTACGACTCGCTCAACTACTTTGCCCCCTTCTCCGGCTATAGCGCTGCGGGGATCGACGGTGAGCAGGTTAAAGAGTTCAAAACAATGGTTCGCTCCCTGCACGCGGCAGGCATTGAAGTCATCTTGGACGTGGTGTATAACCACACAGGCGAGGGCAACCATATGGGGCCCACTCTGTGCTTCCGTGGTATCGACAACGCCTGCTACTACCGGCTCGTGCAGGACAACGAACGCTACTACATGGATTACACCGGCTGTGGCAATTCCCTGCGAATGAGCCATCCGCAGGTACTCAAGCTGATTATGGATAGCCTGCGCTACTGGGTGCAGGAAATGCATGTAGACGGTTTTCGGTTCGACCTAGCCTCGGCGCTTGCCCGCGAACTCTTTGAGGTGGGTACGCTGGCTACCTTCTTTGACATCATTCATCAAGACCCGGTGCTATCTAAGGTGAAGCTGATTGCTGAGCCTTGGGATGTGGGTGACGGTGGCTACCAGGTAGGTAAGTTTCCGCTGCTGTGGTCTGAGTGGAACGGTAAATATCGCGATACGGTTCGCGACTTTTGGCGAGGGGAAAACAGCACTCTGGGCGAATTTGCCCTACGGCTTACCGGCAGCTCAGACCTGTACGAGCACACCGGACGGCGGCCCCATGCCAGTATTAACTTCATCACCGCGCATGATGGGTTTACCCTGCGTGACCTCGTGAGCTACAACGACAAGCACAACGATGCCAACGGTGAAGATAACCGCGACGGAGAGAGCCACAATCGCTCATGGAACTGCGGCGCAGAAGGCGAGACCGATGATCCCGATATTCTTCAGCTGAGGGTTCAGCAGCAGCGGAACTACCTGGCGACGCTGATGCTTTCGCAGGGAGTGCCTATGCTATTGGCTGGGGATGAAATGGGGCGATCTCAGGATGGCAACAACAACACCTACTGCCACGACAACGAGCTATCTTGGCTGGATTGGACCCTTGAAAAAGAAGAAAAAGAGCTGCTGCGCTACACCCAAAAGCTCGTAAAACTCATTAGAGATCATCCCGTGCTGCGTCGTCGAAACTGGTTTCATGGCCGCGAAATTCATGGCTCTGGCATTCGCGACATCGGTTGGTTTAATGTCGATGGTAAGCCGATGCACGACGAATGGACCGCTGGCTATGTCAAAACGCTCACCGTTTTCCTCAATGGTGAAGAAATTGCCACGCCAGACAAGCAGGGCGAGCAAGTGATGGACGACAGCTTTTTGCTCATGTTCAACGCTCATTACGAAATGCTAGAGTTTGCGCTGCCGACTCGCTTCCGTAGCAGCGAAAACACAGACTGGTCGGAAAGAAGATGGCGCTTACTGATCGATACCAAATCAGAAGGCTTTGTTAAGCGCACCAAAAATTACAAAAAGAAAGACAAGGTTACCGTCGCCGCTCGTAGTCTTGTCGTGCTGAAAAGCAAGCTGTAGATTATTGAACCCATCCTGCTGCTGATAGAAACACTGGATGACAGTGCGTCTATTCTTTTGTGTTCGGTTATCGATGCGTGTCAAAAAAACGGTATCTTCTGACGTTTGCCCTCAATGTTTGCTATACATAGCAACAATATGTACATGTCTTGCATCAATCGCTAGACACTTTTGATCCCCTAATTACTGATCCCCTAATTACATTGGCAGAGCGCTATGGGTTGGCACCGACTACACAATCGACTGAAAGGCACACGTCTTGGCAGACTGCTGTTACTAGGCATGATGATGTTTGCCGTAGCTGTCGTTACCCCTAGCTGTAGCAGCCTAGATCGCCTCAGGCTCGAGAACTTTAGAGTTGCAAGCGCTGACGTGCCTACCCTCATTAGCACGGTGGTTGGCGAGCCCAAAACTTTTAACTATCTGCTGTCCCAAGAAAGCTCTAGTGCCGACGTGCTTGCCCTGATGTACGAGGGCCTCATCGGCATTGACCAAACCAATAGCGAAATCATTCCAGCCCTAGCCGAATCCTGGACCATTTCTGACAATGGTCAAACCATCGTCTACACCCTAAAGGAAGACCTCAAATGGTCTGATGGCGAGCCGCTTACGGTAGATGACGTCGTCTTTACCTACAACGATCTGATTTTGAATGAAGCCATCACAACGGATACTCGCGACGTTTTGCGAATTGGCGCAGAAGGTAAGCTGCCGGTTGTGAGCAAGTTAGATGAGAATCGTGTGGAATTTAAAATTCCTGAGCCGTTTGCTCCATTTTTGCGGGTCACAGGCATTCCCATTTTGCCCCAGCACATTTTGCAATCAACCGTCGACACTGTCGACGATAACGGTGTTCCTCAGTTTATGAGTACTTGGGGCACCGATACCGATCCCAGTGATGTGATTGGCAACGGTCCCTACACTATCAAGCGCTTCATTCCAGGCGAGCGGATTGTTTTTCAACGCAACCCTTACTACTGGGAAAAGGGACCAAACGGTGAGTCGCAGCCCTACATCGAAGAAGTTATTTGGCCCGTTGTTAGCTCGCAAGACGCGCAGTTTGTTCGCTTTCGCTCAGGCGACGCCGACCTGATGTCGGTTACCCCAGATAACTTTTCGCTGATTAAGCAAGACGAAGAGCAGGGTAATTACACCGTCTACAACGGTGGACCCACCACCACGCGGCTATTTATGACCTTTAATCTCAACAAGGGGTCTGTGAACGGTGTCCCAGTGGTTGACCCGGTCAAGTCAGCTTGGTTTAGCTCGGTAGAGTTTCGTCAGGCGGTTGCCTACGCTATCGATCGCGAAACGATGCTTAACAACATTTTCAAGGGGCTTGGCGAGCTGCAAAACTCTCAGATAGCGCCTCAGAGTCCCTACTTTGCCGAGAGTGGCCTTCCTGTCTACGATTACAACATCGAAAAGGCCAAAGAGCTGCTGGTTTCTGCCGGGTTTACCTATGAAGGAGATCAGCTCGTCGATGAAGCTGGCAATCGCGTTCGTTTTACCGTGCAAACCAACGTTGGTAACAAAATTCGGGAGTCAGCTGGGGCGCAAATCAAGCAAAATCTATCGCTTCTTGGCATTACCGTTGATTTCCAGCCTATTGACTTCAATAAACTGGTTACCAATATCAGCGACACGCTCAAGTGGGATGCCATCGTACTCGGCTTCGGCGCAGGCGTAGAACCCAATAGCAGTGCTAATCTTTGGCTCACAGAAGGCGGTCTGCACTTTTTCAACCAGCAGCCCCAGAACGATATGGAGCTTACCGGCAGGCAGATATACGACTGGGAGCAGCAGATTAGCGACCTGTACGTTCAAGCAGCACAGGAGCTGGATGAAGAGAAACGGAAGGCGCTTTACTTTGAAACTCAAAAGCTTGTTCAGGAGAACTTACCGTTTATTCATCTGGTTGGTCAGTACTCTATGAGCGCGGTGCGCAACAAAATTCAGAATGTGGAATACACTTCGCTCGGCGGCGTGCTTTGGAACATCAGTGAGCTGAAGATTGAGGAAAACTAGGCTATTGCCTGCGGCAAGACTATGTCTTGGCTTTGCCACGCCTTTGGCGTTACGGCTCCGCTCAGCCACTGAAGTCGAAGCTCCCCGAGTCCTGAGCGGAGCCTATGGTAGGCCTCGGGGAGCTATTAGGTAGTGTCACAAAATATTAAGTGCAGCTTCTTAAAGTTTGCTGTGGATAGCCGCCGAGAAGCTGCTCTATCCGTCATAATTACAAAACTAAGCACCTTATTAAACTAATCAAACCTAGACATAATTTTTACGAAAACCACGCTTACCGGCGCGTATGGATCATCTTGAGCAAGCCTACAGAGTCTTAGAGCTAGAGCTAGGAAAGCAGACTTCTATCAAGGAAGTAAACCAAGCCTACAAAGACCTCGTTTTTATTTGGCATCCTGATCGCATTCCTGGCGATCGCGATCGCCTACGGGAAAAAGCAGAGGACAAGATCAAGGCGCTCAACGATGCCCGTGCTCTAATGAAGTCGCATGCTAAAAATGGCAAAGTCCCTGCTGTCAATGCGCCAGCGCCTGCTGAAGTCGCTGCCAACGGTAGCCGCAGCACTGCTCGCTCAAGAAATGGTGCCCGCAACTATGCGGGCAGTACCTACCGCCCTGGAGACGACTCTACCTATCGCCCTTACCGGCGTCCGGCGCATGCTTCTAGCTATTCAAGCAATTCGCGTGCAGAGGGCTATCGCCCACCCTACGAAGCCTATCGACGTGGCGCTTCTAGCAGTAAGTACGATGCTACTTACAGGGCGCGCTACCCTAGCAGCGCGTGGCCCCGTCAGAGCGATGTAAAGTCTGAAAAGTCGGGAAGTAGCACCAACGGCAATGGTCAGTCGGCCAGGGATAAAGCTGCGCAAGAAAGAGTTGCTAAGGAAAAAGCGAGAGCGAAAGCGACCGCTGAGCGCAAAGCTAGTGATAGAGCGGCTAGGGAAAAGGCGATCGCAGAGCGAAAGGCTAGAGAGAAGGCGGCTAGGGAGAAAGCGATCTCAGAGCGAAAAGCCAGAGAAAAGGCCCGAGAAGAAGCCAAAGAGAAAGCCAGAAAAATGGCTAAAGAAGCTGACTCCAAAGAAAAGTCTCTCCAAAAGGCTCCTACAAGCAGCGCAACCAGACGCGATCCAGACCTCAGCGGCGTAGACATGAGCGGCGCAAACCTCAAAGAAAAAGACTTTTCCGGTCGTAACCTCAGCGGTGCAAACCTCAGTGGCGCGGACCTTAGCGACACCTTCATGCATAAGGTCATCCTCAATCGTGCAAATTTGCGAAAAGCTCGCCTATTTCGTGCCAATCTTCTCCAGGCAGATCTCAGCCACGCGGACCTCAGCGGTGCAGACCTTATCGGCGCAGACCTCAGCGGTGCAGACCTTAGCGGCGCAGACCTTAGCGGCGCAAAAGTCGGCTACGGCGATAAAATTATGGTGAAACTGTTGGGTGCACGCCTTACTGGCACCATCATGCCGAATGGCCGCATCCACGAGTAAATCACTTTTTCACTGCACCTTACTTTGTGGCTATCCTTACTCCTATCCAAGACTGGTTTTCAAAACAGGGTTGGAAACCCATCACCTTTCAGAAAAAGACTTGGAAATCCTATCTATCTGGTGAGAGCGGCATTATTCAGGTGCCTACGGGTTCAGGAAAAACCTACGCCGCAGTGATGGGCCCCATCGCCCAAATGCTAAGCGAACCAGGCGCGCTCTCAGGTTTGCAACTGCTCTACATCACGCCACTACGGGCCCTTTCAAGAGATATCGAGGCTTCTATTCGTCGCCCGATAGAAGAGATGGACTGGCCAATTACAGTTGAGTCTCGCACAGGTGATACCAAATCTTCTGTAAAAAGTCGGCAGATCAAGAAAATGCCGAACATTTTGATTACCACGCCCGAATCTTTATCGGTGTTGCTGTCTTATAAAAATTCAGCGAAGCGGTTTGGCACGTTACGCTGCGTGATTTTGGACGAATGGCATGAGCTAATGGCCTCCAAGCGAGGCACCCAGACAGAGCTGTGTATGTCTCGGCTTAGGCAGCTAAACTCTACTGTTCAGACCTGGGCTATTTCAGCAACACTGGGGAATTTGCAAGAGGCCGCCGAAGCTGCCACCGGTGTAGATACTCAGCCTGTTGTGATTCAGTCAAACATCAAGCGAAAAACAGTCATCACTAGCGTCATGCCAGAGACTGTTGATAGCTTTCCATGGGCTGGGCATTTGGGCTTGCACATGTTTGAAGCGCTGGTGTCGGTGCTTGATATTGAGCGCTCCACACTGATATTTACCAACACCCGGTCGCAGGCCGAACGATGGTATCAAGCGCTTACCTTTTCCATGCCAGAAGATGAGCACCGAATTGCACTCCATCACGGTTCCATCGACTTTGAAACCCGTCTTGCTATTGAAGCGGGGCTCAAAGCAGACAAAATTAAATGGGTTGTGTGCACCTCCTCGCTGGATCTAGGTGTGGACTTTCAGCCGGTAGAGCGAGTTGTGCAAGTCGGCAGCGCCAAAAACTTAGCTCGGCTGCTTCAGCGTGCAGGGCGCTCGGCGCACCTACCGGGTGGCACATCAGAAGTGTTCTTTTTACCAACCAATGCGCTAGAGCTACTAGAGATTTCGGCCTTTCGGCGTGGCTTAGCCGCAGGGCAGATAGAATCTCGCCACACCTTACCTAAACCCTATGATGTGTTGCTTCAGCATTTGGTCACGCTCGCTTGTGGCGATGGCTTTGCCCCCAACGAAACATTTGAAGCTGTGCGCAAAGCATTCTCCTATCGAGAGCTATCGCAGGAAGAGTTTGGCTGGATGGTGGAATTTTTAGAGAAGGGTGGCAAGTGCTTGCAGGCCTACCCTCGCTATAAAAAGATTGTGCTGGATGAAGAGAACGGTGTGTATCGGGTAGAAGACGGGCGTATCTCGCGTATGCACAAAATGAGTATTGGTACGATCACCGGTAATCAACAGGTGAAGATTGCCTACGCGAAGGGAAAAACGATTGGTACGGTGCAAGAGAGCTTTGTATCGCGGCTAAAAAAAGGAGATGTGTTCTTTTTTGCGGGGCGGCAGCTGGCGTATTTTCAGCTGAAAGATATGACGCTGTATGTAAAGAATGCGAAGAAAAAATCTAGCGTGGTACCCGTGTGGAGTGGCGGTTACATGGCGATTTCGGACTGCTTGAGTCAATACATCCGAGAAGAGATTACCCAGGCAAAAGACGGTAATGTGAGCCCTGAAGTAGAGTGCATTATGCCGATTCTCGCTACGCAGGATCGAATCTCTCATTTGCCGAGTGCCGATCAGTTTTTAATCGAGTGCTGTCGAACGAGAGAAGGCCAACACCTGTATGCCTATCCTTTTGAAGGCCGAAACGTACATGAGGGGCTGGGCTTTCTGTGGGCGTATCGATTTTCGCAGCGACAGAAAGCGACGTTTACGGTGTCGGCCAATGATTATGGTTTTGAAATTTTAGCGCCGAAGGATTATCCGTTTCAAGATCTATTTGACGAAAGTTTTTTCCGGTCGCAGAGCCTGTATGAGGAGATAAAAGAGAGTTTGAACATTTCTGAGCTGACTCAGCGGCGGTTTAGGGGTATTTCACAGGTGTCTGGGTTGGTATTTAAGGGATATCCAGGATCAAAGAAAACAACAAATCAGGTGCAGATTAGCTCTTCTCTGATTTACAAGGTATTCAACAAGTACGAGCCGGATAATTTGCTGTTGCAGCAGGCAGAGCGAGAGGTGATAGAAGGCCAGATGGAAGAACCCAGGCTCACCGCTGCGCTGAAGCGCATGCGAGATTTGGAGCTGGTGTGGATGCAGGTGAAAAGGCCATCGCCACTCGGGTTCCCGCTATTGGTAGAGCGATTGAGTTCGCGGTTGACGAATGAGAGTTTGCGCGATCGCATCACCCGCCTGAAACAGCAATGGGACAAATAGCCATGATTGATTCCAACGAGCTTAATTACTTTGAGTGGCAAATTCCAATGGGCAGTCGTGTCCAGCTAGGACTCTACAAGATTGAAGAACTCGCGACCATGCACGAGTGGAAGCATCAAGTTGATATTTCATTCCTCACCTGTCGCCCCGTTCAGCGTATGTCGCTAGAGGAGCGCATTCGACGATTTGAGGAGAAAGTTCCTGCCGTTTTTGCTATCAGACGCGCCGAGGATAATCAACTACTCGGAGAGATTAGCGTATACGGCTACAATTCTAAAAATCGCTCCATTGGCATAGGCTATTTCACCGGTCCAAATTATCGGCAGCAGGGCTACACCAAAGAAGCGCTTCAGTTAATGCTTACGCACCTATTCGATAGAGTGGGGCTCAACAAAGTTATGGCGGATACAGGCAGCTTTAATAAAGGCTCCATCGCACTGCTCAAATCCTGCGGCTTTCATCAAGATGGTCGCCTTCGCCAGCATCAGCTTTTAGATGGCATTTTGCACGATCGGCTTTTGTTTAGCCTGCTTGCAGAAGAGCGACATCCTGCGCATACTCTTGTGTAATGTAATTACAGGTGTCTGCTGCTGTAACGGTAAAATACTTGAAGACATTGCTTGAGTGACTACATGGCAGACGTATTGGTAATTGGCTCGGGGCCAGCAGGGCTACAGATGGCTAACGCGCTAGAGCAGCGTGGGCTGAAAGTAGAAGGGTTGAGCCCTACTGCGCCGGATGAGCCTTGGCCAAATACCTACGGTATCTGGGCTGATGAGCTAGAGGCGCTGGGTATGGAAGATTTCTTGTGGAAGCGCTGGCAAAAGACAACGGCCTATATGGGTGATAAAACTATTCCGCTAAAGCGAGACTACGGCCTGATAGATCGTGAAAAGCTTCAGGGGCACTGGCTCAAGCAAAATCAGCATCATGGCGTCACTTGGCATATGGGCAAAGCCGCTGAGGTCGCTCATAGTTCTAGGCGATCTGAGGTGACGGATGAAAGCGGAAAAACCTATAGTGCGCGCATAGTTATTGATACCAGTGGACATAATCCGGCGCTGGTGAAACGGTTACCGATGATGAAGCCGATTGCGTATCAGGCGGCTTACGGCGTTGTGGGTAAGTTTTCTGCGCCACCGGTTGAGCCTGGGCAAATGGTGCTGATGGACTACCGAGATGATCATCTGCCCGCTCCAGAACGTAAGCTGCCGCCGACGTTTTTATATGCGATGGATCTAGGTCACGATATCTACTTTGTTGAGGAGACCTCTCTGGCACATGCTCCAGGAATTTCGATGGATACGCTGGAGCGTCGTCTGCATCAGCGGCTGGCCCATAGAGGTGTCAATATTGTTGAAGAGCACCATGTGGAACGCTGCTTGTTTCCAATGAACATGCCGCTGCCTGATCTTACTCAGCTGGTTGTGGGCTTTGGCGGTGCGGCGAGTATGGTGCATCCGGCGACAGGGTACATGCAAGGTGCGCTACTGCGGCGGAGTCCAGATTTGGCACGGGTGATCGCACAATCTCTAGAAGCCACCAGCACCTCCCCCAAAGAAGTCGCCAAAGCCGCCTGGCAAACGCTCTGGCCCGAAGACCGTCTGCGTAAACACTACCTCTACAGCTTTGGCCTAGAAAATCTCATGGACTTCAAAACTAACGATCTCCAGCAGTTTTTTACTACGTTTTTCGAGTTAGATAAACCGCAGTGGTCCGGCTTTTTGGCCGATACCTCTACGCTGCCCGAAATTGTGCAGGCCATGCTGGTGCTCTTTGGGCGCACTTCTAATCCGGTACGATGGGGTCTGATGAGTTCTGTGCTGAGCCACGGCAGTTTATTACGGCGGACTCTAACCACGTGAGCTTTCAAAACGTGACTTCTAAAACTGCGCTGTTACCCAACGAAGTTCTGTTGTTTGGTCAGCGCCTTCAGCTGCTGGACGACAAGGCGTTGTATTTACCTGAAGTAGATACGCTGCTCGTTTCGGACGTGCATTTGGGTAAGGCTGAGACGTTTCAGTCTTTTGGGATTCCTATCTCGAATGAGATGAATGAAGAGAATTTGGCTCGTCTGCGATCGCTCCACAACCAACTCCAGCCAAAAAAACTGTTTATCCTAGGCGATCTCTTCCACTCAAAGCAGTCTCTCGTGCCAGAAGTTCTGATCGGGTGGGACACTTTTCTCAAAGAGATAGCGGCTGAGGTCACTTTAATTGTGGGAAACCACGACCGGCGATTGGTGTCTGCTCTGCCACCGATGCCGATGGAGACGCAGGTAGATGCGGTTGAAGTTGGGCCTTTTTTGCTGAGCCATGAGCCTGAAATGCGCCATGGTGCAGGGCTGAATATTTGCGGTCATATTCATCCGGTGATTAAGCTGCGATCGCATACCGATAGCCTCCGCCTGCCTTGCTTCTTCGTAGAGCGCGATCACAAACGGCTAACGCTGCCCTCCTTTGGCGAATTTACCGGTGGGTATGAAGTGGAGCTGGTTGAAAATACGAGCGCTTATGTGGTGTGTGAGGGAGATGCGATCGCCTTTGATTCCAAACTCTAGCGTGATAAGTTAGTGCAAACGAACTAACTCGCGTTATGGCAGAACCTCGCAATGACTACGATAGCCCTTGGAAAGAGGTTCTAGAGGCTTACTTTGAAGAGTGCATGGCCTTTTTCTTCGCTGATGTTCATCGTGATATTGATTGGAGCAAAGGATACGAGTTTCTAGAAAAAGAGCTTCAGCAAATTGTTCGTGAAGCAGAAATTGGTAGGAGATTGGCCGACAAGCTCGTTAAAGTATGGAAGAAAACGGGTGAGCAGGTATGGGTACTCGTACACATTGAAGTACAAAGCCAAGCCAAAAAAGCCTTTGCTGAACAGATGTATACATACAACTATCGGCTGCGCGACCGGTTTAAGCGTCCTGTCGCTAGCTTCGCAATTTTGAGTGACGACAATCCCAAGTGGCATCCGCAGCAGTTTTCAGACTCTATTTGGGACTGCTCCATAGAATTCAAATTTCGGACGACAAAATTGCTAGACTATAGACAGCAATCGTCAGTGCTGCTAGACAGCCGTAATCCCTTTGCCATAGTTGTCGTGGCTCATCTAAAAACCTTAGAGACCAACCGCGATACGCTAAGTCGAAAGCAGTGGAAGTTAAAGCTTATCAAGCTGCTATATCAGAAGGGATATCAGCGAGAAGATGTTGTTCGCCTTTTCCGATTCATCGATTGGATATTAGTCCTGCCAGCATACTTGGAAAAAAGCGTTTGGCAAGACATTCTCAAACATCAGGAGGACCTAAAAATGCCATACATGATGAGCTTCGAACGTGCAGCTAAAGCTGAAGGCCGAGAAGAAGGCCGAGAAGAAGGCCGAGAAGAAGGCTTGATAGAAGGTATTTGTAGTGCGATCGAGTTGGGCCTTGAACTGAAATTTGGTGATAAGGGATTAGACCTTGCACCTCAGTTCACAAAAAACGCCGATGTAGAGATATTGAAGCAATTGAAAGCAGATTTGCGTAGTGAGCTCTCTTTAGCAGAACTAGAAGCAAAGTACGGAACGCAGCTAGAAACGCAAAATGATAACGATTAGACAGTCACAATAGAACAATCTACACAAAGCTAGAAAAGCTTTTCCATATTGGTAAGGAACGAGAATTTAATAAGAGTCACTTTTACACACCGGTTGGTTTTGACTAACGCCTATGGCGACGCAAGCGAACGACCACGCTCAGCCATCGGTAATTGCCGAAACCGCGCCCTGAGCGTAGTCGTTGGCGTAGCCTGCCGCAGGCATAGGGCAGCTGGCAAATCGGTCGTTTTATTTAGTGCTCATTCCTAAGACGAACTATTGATAGCGAATCCTTGGGTCCAATACACCGTAGAGTACATCAGCAACTAAATTGAATATCACAATTAAAATGGCGTAGATAAAGGTAATTGACATCACGACTGGCGTATCGCTGCGAATAATAGAGTCAATGAGTAAGGAGCCGATGCCTGGTACTCGAAACACCTGCTCTGTTACCAGTGCGCCTGTAAACACTGTTGGAATATCTAGTGCGATGAGTGTCACTACAGGAATCAGCGCATTACGCAGCACGTGCTTAGTCATGACCTGCCAGCCACTCAGGCCTTTGGCGTAAGCCGTACGTACATAGTCCATCCCTAGCTGCTCAATCACAGCTGCGCGGATGTAGCGCATGAGTACGGCTGTTTGAAATAGGGCCAACACAGCAATGGGCATAATGGACTGCTTCATCTGCGAGAGAAAGCTACTGACGTCGTTGACCACTAGCGTGCTGTCGTAGATGAAAGGAAGCCAGCCTAACGTGATACTAAATAGCAGGATGAACAACAAACCGGTGAAAAAGGGTGGGATAGAGAATCCTGCAAATGCCAAGGTAGTGACTAGCTGGTCTAGCCAAGAGTAGCGCTTAAGCGCAGAGAGAATGCCCAACGGAAATGCGATTAAGACTGAGACGGCATAGGCCAACCCTACTACCCATAGCGTTGTAGGTAAACGCTGCAAAATTAGCTCATTGACTGGGACGGGATTGACGAATGAATAGCCCATGTTGCCGGTAAGAAAAGCCGTAGCCCATTTGAAGTAGCGGACGTATATTGGCTGGTCGAGGCCCAGGGCACGGCGAATGTTGTCACGAATTTCGGGGGTGATAGAAGGGCTGTTAGCCAGCTCGCCTAGCGGATCACCCGGTGCGAGGGCTAGCACGAGATAGATGACTCCGCTGATGGCGATGAGGGTTGGAATTGCGATTAAGAGTCGTTTGAGAAGGTATTTTCCCATGAGCGTTTGGTTGGGTTTGGCCTTCGACTACGCTCAGGCCTCAATGGTGGTCTAGCAATCAGAAAACTATCGCATCTAGCCCGGTGGCTGAGCGTAGTCGAAGTCATTGTTTCCCCCAGCTGTTCATTTTCCAGGTGCTGGCGGCCCACGGGGTAAATTCTAGACCGGTGAGGGTGGAGGCGATCGCATATCCCTCACTTCTCTGCACTAGCGGAATCAGTGCCACATCCTCAATCAACAAATCATTCATTGCCACAAACAAATCAATCCGCTTTTGCGGGTCGATCTCTGTCGCTAACTGATCTAGCAGCGCGTCGTATTCGGGATTGCAGTAGCGAGAAGAATTCTCTTTCGACCACTGATTCTCCTTCTGTGAGATTTGGTCGCAGGCATACAGCTCCATATACGAGTCTGGCTCAGGTGTTTCACTATCAAACGTAAACAGCTGTAGGTCCGAATTAAACTGATGAACAGAATCAGGGTTAGTAGCATCGCCAAAGTACACGCCTGCTTCCACACTTTTTAGCTCTACAGACATCCCGATAGACTCAAGACTTTGTTTGATAATTTCCTGCGTTTTCTGTCGTACAGGATTCACGGAACTCGTAAAGAGAATATTCATCTCAACGCCGTTTTTATCTCTCACGCCGTTGTTGTTAGTATCTTTCCATCCTGCCCCGTCCAATAGCGATGCTGCTTCCTCTAAATTGAGTTCGTACTCAGTGTTTGGCGATGCATATTTATCAGGAGAGACCAAAAAGTTTGTTGCGACTATCCCCGCTTCACCGTAGAGCTGGTTTGTAATCGTTTCACGATCAATTGCCAAGCTAATGGCTTCGCGAACGGGCTTTTCAGAAAGAAATGGATGGGGCGTGTCTTTTTGCGATCTTTCTCCGTTTACTTCTTTATTAGGGTCTGAAAAATTGATGTAGATTCGCTCCATAGCAGGCTTAGGCACATAAATCATTTCACCCTTTCCACCCGTTTCCAAGCTGGTAAGCACTGCTGGCTCCGCCTGTACATTCCACGCATAGTCTGACTCGCCCGTTTGCAGGACAGCTCTCGCTGCTGAGACCGTATCACCGCCCCCCTTCAGCTCAACTCGGCTAAACGCAGGCGCATCACCTCGAAAATTAGGATTGGGTTCGTAAATGACAGTGTCACCTGGCTTGAACTCTTTTACCTGAAAGGCGTTAGTGCCTACGGGTGCGGTATTGCCAGGTGCTGAACGCGCATTCGCACCTAGGTAATCGTTGAAAATATGCTCAGGTAAAATCATGCCACTGCCACCGACAAAGGGAGACATGGGTGCAGGGGTAGGTCGCTTGAACGTGATCTTTACGGTCAAGTCATCGACTGCTTCTACACTTTCTACATCGCCGTAGAACTCACCAGAAGTTGCGCCGACTTCCGGTGTGGTGATGAAACTATGGGTAAAGACCACGTCTTTAGCAGTGAAGGCCTCGCCATCGGACCACAAAACGCCTTCTTTGAGCTTCCAGGTCACCGTTTTGCTATCGGCGCTAATGCCTCCGTTTTCGACTGTTGGAATTTCTGCCGCCAAAATCGGTTCTAGGATTTCAGCTTCGTTGTATGCCGCTAGAGGCTCTAAAACAGGGCTCGCGGCTTCGCGATCTTTGGACCCTGGCGATAGGTGTGGATTGAGCGTTGTGGGCGCTTGCCAGTAGAGTAGCTTCAGCGTTCCAGCATCTGTAGGAGCGCTTCCCGAAGAAGTTTCGTCCGTGCCAGTGTTGGTGCCAGTAGGGTTGCATGCGCTTACCAGTCCTATACCTAGCAAAGCAGCAGCGATGAGCAGCAGAGGGCGGTGAATGAACATTGTTAAGCGCATGTAGTCGGGTTCCCTTTTACGATTAAAGAAGTATACCGCTAGTGGCCAAAGCTACGTTCAGAATGGTGAGCGTGCTAGGTGAGACGATTTTGATCATCATCGCCTCTGATCGCTAGGAGATGCTCTTGCTTACCACACAATTGGGGAAAATACGCAAAAATGCTTAAAAATCATGATAAAATACGCTTATGTGAAGTCGGTATAAAGCAAAATGAGATGATCGAAGTCACAAAGAGAAATCTTCAGTATCATTGCAAGTAAGTAAGACGCCTCAGTATTAATGCTGTAGTGGATTAATACTTTAGTGGCTGTTGCTGTTTACATAACATTCGCTGCATGCGCATGTCAGTTAGCTATTAGCTAGCTGACATGCAACCATCGCCGAATAAAAGCGCCCACAATCATAATATCAAGGCTTGTTGTCTCTGAAAGTTGCACTTTATGTTGTTCTATGGATGACCTTTCTTTTGTGCGGACCTCTCTCTAACAGTTTTCAAAATCTTTAGGTGCCAGAAAGTATTACTTTCTGGGCAGCGGCACTAAATATAATGCTAAATGAATCAACCAGCGAGCTGTTGGTCTCTATTGTTGTACCTGTGTACAACGGAGGTAAGAGCTTTCATAGATGCATAGATAGCCTTGAACGATGGGCTGATATGGCCGAGGTGATCGTTGTTGCCGACGGTGAATCGGATGGAAGCAGTCAATTCGCCAAGAATCATGGTGCAACCGTCATACAGCTGCCCACTTCCAAGGGCCCTGCTAATGCACGCAATATAGGTGCAAAGGCTGCATCGGCTGACATATTGCTGTTTATTGATGCCGACGTTACTGTGCATCCAAACACTGTAGGTCAGGTATATCGAGCCTTTCAGGCGGATGACGATCTCGCTGCTTTAATTGGTTCCTATGACGACGCGCCTGGTGCACCCAATTTTCTGTCGCAATACAAAAATCTCTTTCACCACTACACTCATCAGCAAGGGAGGGCAGAAGCGTCTACTTTTTGGGGGGCCTGTGGCGCTATTCGCAAAGCGGTTTTTCTGGAGATAGGTGGCTTTGACGCTAGCTATCGGCGACCTTGTATAGAAGATATTGAGCTGGGCTACCGATTGCGCCAAGCAGGATACAAAATCCGGCTGTGTAAGACGGTTGAAATTAAGCATTTGAAGCATTGGACTTCGTTTTCTTTGCTGAGAGCAGAGTTTTTCTATCGGGCACTACCTTGGATGGCTCTTTTGCTGCGGCTGAAGCAAAACCATCCACAGCAGTATCAGCAGGTGTCGCGCGACCTCAATCTACGGTGGTCTAGCCGATTGAGTGTTGTTCTTATTTACGGCGCGTGTGTGGGGTTGTTTTTATCTATCTTTTGGCGGATTGTGATTTGGGCAGTGCTGTTGTGTGCGATCGCACTTTTTGTGATCAACTTACCGGTTTACAAGTTCTTCTACCGTAAGCGAGGTTTTTTGTTTGCGGCGCGAGCATTACCCTGGCACTGGCTCTACTACTTTTACAGCGGACTAGCTTTTATCGTTGGAACACTAAGACATCGAATGCGACAAGTGACAGCCACCTAGCCGCCAAACTAGCAGTTTTGGCGCTAGCGCTACAGAAAAAGAATTGACGAAAGATACAGAACAAAGGTGCAGAATAGCAATCGTTTGGCAGTGGAAATAAGTCGACTTTAAAAAGAGTCGATATAGGAGGAATTTTAATGGTTGATGTTGTTGTGATGGGTGGTGGCCCGGCGGGGCTAACGGCTGCCTACGAGCTGGCCAAACATGGAAAAGAATCGGCTGTGCTAGAACAGGCCGATAAAGTGGGCGGTATCTCTCGAACAGAACTGTACAAGGGCTACCGATTTGATATTGGCGGGCACCGCTTTTTTACGAAGGTCGGTGAAGTTCAAGAGATTTGGAGAGAAATTCTGGGTGACGAGTTCATTCAAGTGCCTCGGCTATCGCGCATTTACTATCGTGGCAAATTCTTCGACTACCCGCTCTCTATCTCCAGTACCCTCAAAAATCTCGGTGTGGTGGACAGCAGCCTATGCATCTTGAGCTACCTCAAGTCTAAAATCAACGGCAAGCTCAATCCTGGCCCAGAGGCCGACAACTTAGAAGATTGGGTTGTAGAGCGATTTGGCAATCGCCTCTACCGCACCTTTTTTAAGTCTTACACCGAGAAAGTGTGGGGCATTCCCTGCAACAAAATTCAGGCAGAGTGGGCAGCGCAGCGCATTAAAGGCCTTTCCCTCAAGAAAGCCGTCATCAACGCCGCTTTTGGAAGTAACGACACCAAAACACTCATCAAAGAGTTTGACTACCCCATCTATGGCCCTGGCATGATGTGGGAGCGCTGCCAGCAAATTTTAGACAGCAAAAACTCGCCCGTTCATTTAGAAACTCGTGTTACTCGCATAGAGCACGACGGTAAGAATGTACAGCGGGTCATCGCTCAAAGCGGCGGCAAAACGCTAGCGATAACAGGCGATAGCTATGTCTCTAGTATTCCAATTACAGCCTTAGTCAGGCGTTTGGACCCAGCCCCTCCTGAGCCTGTGCTAAAAGCCGCTAAAGGATTAAAATACCGTGATTTTTTGATTGTGCCTCTTGTCATCAACCTAAGGGATATTTTTCCCGACAATTGGATATACATTCACAGCCCAAAGTTCAAGGTGGGCCGTATTCAAAACTTCAAGAACTGGAGTATGGCTATGGTGCCCGATCCGAGTAAAACTTGTGTTGGCATGGAGTTTTTCTGCAGCGAGGGCGACAGCCTGTGGGAGATGTCCACTGAAGCGCTAGTGGCGCTGGCCAGTCAAGAGATTGTTGACCTGGGGCTGGTTCCCAGTCTTGAGTATGTGGAAGACGGGACCATCATTCGGCAGAAAAAAGCATACCCTGTGTACGACGGCGAGTATCGTAAGCATCTAGATGTGCTTCAGCGATACCTGAAGCGGTTCGAGAATTTACAAACAGTGGGTCGAAACGGTATGCACCGATACAACAACCAGGATCACTCCATGTTGACCGGGCTATTGGCTGCAAAGAACATTTTGGGCGAAAAGCACGATCTTTGGAATGTGAATGTGGAGCGCTCGTACCACGAAGACTTTACTAGGGAGCAGTGGGCTAAGGCCAGAGCTAGGCTCAAGCAGCCCGCTGTCGAAGCTTATGCTAATTAAAGAAGCCTATTTCTGAGGAGACTTGTTATGGAAGGACCAACAGCCGTAGAACAAGGCCTGAACCAGGCAAAAAGCCAAATTTTGCCACAGGTGACGATTGTCGTTGTGCCAAGAGAGCGTTTTAGCTATGCGCAGATTTCTTTAGAGAGCCTGTATGAAAACACAATGGTGCCCTTTGATCTGGTTTACATAGATGGCAACTCGCCCAAGCCAGAACGTCGTTTTATTGAACGCTATTCAAAGGAAAAAGGATTTAAGCTCATTCGTACTGAGCATTATCTTTGGCCGAACCGGGCACGTAATTTGGGCCTGGCTGAAGTGAAAACGCCCTATGTCGTTTTTGTCGATAATGATGTCGTTGTGCAGCCTGGCTGGCTTCGCATTATGTTGGAGTGCTCGCAGGCTGAAGATGCCACTGTCGTGGGGCCGCTTATGTGTCATGAGGAGCCGATTCACGAGATTGTTCACTTTGCGGGGGGAGAGTCTCGCGTGGTGACAGATATAAAAAGCCGTCGACATCTGAGAGAAAAGATGTACTTGCAGGGGCGAATGGTCAAAGATGTTCGACCTCGGCTAGCGCAGTGCGAAACAGAGCTATGCGAATTTCACTGCATGCTGGTGAAAATGGATGTATTCGATGAGCTTGGTCCCTTCGATGAGTCTGTTCTGAATACAAAAGAGCATGTGGACTTCTGTATGAATGTGGCTGCGCTTGGGAGAACGGTTTATTTTGAGCCAGATAGCGTTGTGACCTATGTGCCGGGCCCTACTTTGGCGTGGCGCGATTTGCACTATTACATGCTGCGCTGGAGCAATGCCTGGGAGCTTGTGAGCCTGGCTCGGCTGATGGAGAAGTGGAACTTGTGCGAAGACGGCTACTTTAAGCATAAGTACAAGGCCCTTGGCTGGCGGCGGCGAGATGCGATTTTGCAGCCCATGCTAGATAAGATAGGGCTGACAAATCGGCGCTCCCTGCCGAATAAGCTGATGATGTATGGGCTGCTCGCACCGATAGAAGTCACGTTAAATAAGTGGCTGACCTATCGATATGCTCAAAAGCATTTGCAGGCGCCACTGGCAAAGCCGAAGGCCGCTGCCGATACGTCTTTACCAGCACCTAAGCAACCTAAGGTTGCTGCAACCTCTTCTGCTTCTGCTCCTGTATCGGCAGGCACATGAAGATTCTTTTGGTCAATGACTACGGTGGCGCGACGGGAGGCGCTGAGATTCAGATGCTGACACTGCGGCAGCTGTTGCGCGATCGCAATCACGATGCCCGCCTCTTCTCTAGCAACGCTGAACTCGTCACCGACAGCCCGATTCTGGCCGACTACACTTGCTACGGCACTACCAGCCGCGCGCAAGTTATCTCGCAGGCGACTAATCTTTCGGCCTACATTGCTTTAAGGAAAACGCTAGAAGACTTTCAGCCAGATGTTGTTCACGTGCGCATGTTTTTATGGCAGCTCTCACCGATGATTTTGCCGCTGCTAAGGCCCTATTTGGCGATATATCAAACGGCAGTGTATAAAGCAATTTGCCCAGTCGGAACCAATATTTTGCCCTCTGGGGAGCCCTGCTCTTTTTCTCCTGGCAAGGCGTGCTTGCAGCAAAGCTGTCTCACGCCTCAGACCTGGATTTGGATGATGGCTCAGCGATCGCTCTGGCAAAAGTGGAAGGGAGCCTTCAATCACATTGTGGCTTTGAGCGAAGGCATGAAAGCAGACATAGAACAGGCCGAAATAGGGTTGATTGATGATGGCTCAAGGCGCATTCCGGTGAGCGTCATTCACAATGGAGTTCCCGCTCGTGAGGCGCGACCTGCTTTGCAGTCACCGCCAACGGTAGGCTATGCCGGTCGGTTTACGGCGGAAAAAGGGATAGATACGCTGTTGCGAGCGTTTGCTTTGGTCGTCAAACGCGTCCCAGAGGCCCGCTTGCTGATGGCTGGAAAAGGCCCGCTGGGTGAAAGCTTAAAGACTTTGGCCACGCAGCTAGGCATCGCATCGCAGATTATCTGGCTAGGTCACGTATCTAGAGCTGAGATGGAGAAAGCCTTTGATGCTGTGTGGGTGCAGGCGGTCCCGTCGCTGTGGGCTGAGCCATTTGGCAATGTGACGACTGAAGCGATGATGCGCAAAACAGTCGTGGTTGCCAGTGCAGTCGGTGCTCAGCCTGAGATTGTTGGGCCGATGGCGGCGCGAGGTGATTCTGCTGGGGTTTTGGTTCCTCCAGGCGATGAGGAGAGATGGGCGGCGGCGCTATTGCCGATTTTGCAAGACCGCTCAGTGGCAGAGCGCTTGGGCGCGGCAGGACGAAGAAGAGCGATCGCGCACTTTAGCCAACAGCGCTGTGTAGACGACTTCCTTGCCCTGTACAACACCTTAATTCAGGGAACTCAAACAAACGCGTCAGCATCTCAATATGCGATGACGACTGCTGGAGGCAGCCGCTAGCAAACCGTCTGAACAAACACTTTTTGAGTATTTAGTCTTCTCTCAGGAATTTAGAAGTTATGACTCCTCACGCAGGCGTTAGCTCTTTTGATAAAACCCGGTTCGATGCGCAAGCGCAGAAAATGCCAGTGACTGAGCGCTGGTGTCACTACCAAGACAATCCGAAATATTTAGAAGTTTTTAGACAGCGGCAAGACATCCTTCAGCTAGGCATGGCGCTGTTAAGCTGTCACCCGAGCTACAGGCATTTGCCCAGCGGTGTCAGGTCTAAGGAAGATCGCTAATGAGTCTTCAGCAAAAGGCAACGAAAGGTGCGATGTGGGCTGCAATTCAAAACTGGGGTAGCCAGTTTGGGGCGCTGATTGTCTTTTTGGTGCTCGCTAGGCTGCTAACCCCAGAAGACTTTGGACTGGTGGCATTGGCCAATGTGTTTTTAGCCTTTGTGCAGGTGTTTTTGAATCAAGGCTTTCCGCAGGCGTTGATTCAACGCGAAGACTTGGACCCAGAGCACATTGATACCGCTTTTTGGACCAATATTGCGGTGGGTGTGGTGTTGGCGAGCGTTGGTATCATCGCCGCCCCTTGGGTTGCTGCCGCGTTCAACCGCACAGCCCTCACTTCCGTACTGCGGTGGTTTTCTTTGCTGCTCATTGTGAGTTCTTTGGTCGATGTGCAGGAGGCACTGCTAGAGCGCGCGTTTGCCTATCAGTATCTGGCAATGCGATCGCTTATCGGCCTTGTCATCAGCGGTATTGTAGGGATTGCTCTGGCTTTGCTTGGCGCAGGCATTTGGAGCTTGGTGGCACAGCAGATCATCTATGAGACTGTCGGTATGCTGGTATTGTGGCGGGCCAGTGACTGGCGGCCTCGACTACGGTTTTCTAGTGCCCACTTTCAAGACCTGTTCAAATTTGGCCGCAACATTCTAGCGTTCAACGTTCTGGGCTTTATCAACAGTCGTTCAGACGATTTGCTCATTGGCTACTTTCTTGGGCCTACAGCACTCGGCTTCTATAGTTTGGCCTATCGAATTTTGTCTGTGATGACACAAGTGCTGATTGAAACCAGCAAGAGAGTCGCCCTGCCAACATTCTCTCGATTGCAGCACGACCTGCCAAAAATGCGCAGCGCTTTCTATAAAGTCGCTCGCATAACTAGTCTGATAGCATTTCCCTTTTTCCTTGGTACAGCCGTGCTCGCGCCTAAAATTGTGCCTTTTATCTTTGGCGAGCAGTGGATGGCATCTGTGCCCGTACTTCAGGTCTTGGCCCTGGTGGGAATATTTCGCTCGCTTTCGAAGTTCAAAGGTGCGGTGTTTCTGGCCGTTGGGCAGCCGGAGTGGAAGGTGAAGCTGGGTCTACTCTCGTCGAGTCTGAATTTTATTGGGTTTGCGATTGCGGTTCGCTGGGGCATCGTAGCGGTCTCAGTCGCTTACCTTATCCGCGCATTCATCATGTTCCCCATTGTTCAGCTCATTCTCAGTCGGCTGATTCAGGTGTCTATTTTCAAATATCTGCGGCAGGCGATCGCCCCGTTGGCTGCTTCGCTGGTGATGTCAGGAGCGCTTATTCTCTTAGGCCGTAGCCTGATTGATTTTGATATCCGATTTCAGCTTGCAAGCTTGGTACTAGCTGGCGGCATTATCTACTTGTGGGCTCTACGGTTGTTTGCACCCGACGCTACAGCAGAAGCTTTGAATATTGCTCAATCTGTTTTCCCGAGGCTCAATCTGAAAAGGTTAAAACCCAAGTGAATCTCTTGACCGATCGGTCGCTTTTAGACTAATCACAGCTTGAGCACAGACTACTGATTTATCACCGATTGCCATCATTGATTGCAGCTCTTCTCGCCATGTCCCTTCCTACTTTCTCTGTTGTTATTCCCACATACAACCGACCCAAACAGCTAGAGTCCTGTCTAGCTGCTCTGGCAGAACAAGACTATCCAAAAGCTAATTACCAAGTTGTTGTTGTTGATGATGGCAGTCAGCAATCTCTCCACAAAATCGTAGCTGCCTACCAAGACCGGATGGATGTGACGCTGATTGTGCAGAAAAATGCTGGCCCAGCCGCAGCTCGAAATACCGGTGTACAGAACGCTACAGGAGACTATATTGCCTTTACCGATGATGACTGTATACCCGATGTTGGATGGCTAAGACAGTTTGCCCTGTCGTTTCAGGCAGATCCCGATGCGATGGTGGGGGGATACACCATCAACGCGCTACCGCAAAATCTTTACTCGTCGGCCTCACAGGCCTTAATTGACTATCTTTACAGTTACTATGGCTCAGCCACACAAGGTATCTTTTTTGCCTCCAACAACATTGCTATGGCCAGATCGCACTTCCTAGAGATTGGCGGTTTCGATATCTCTTTTCCCCTTGCTGCTGCTGAAGATAGAAACTTGTGCGACTGTTGGCAACAGGCCGGATACCCAATGAAATATTTTCCTACGGCTACTATTCAGCACGCTCACGCGCTGTCATTCAAATCTTTTTGGCGTCAACATTTTGGCTATGGGCGCGGGGCTTACTGCTTTCATCAGGCGAGAGCCAAGCGAACCGAGCAGGCTATCAAGGTAGAGCCCATAAAGTTTTATACAGACTTGCTGAGCTACCCTATAAAAGAAGCAGGGGTGCGATCGCCCCTAAAAGTATCCAGTCTGTTTTTCCTTTCTCAAGTGGCTACCACTGCTGGTTTTTTCTGGGAGCGAGCAATCGGTAACAGTTCATTAGAGCGGATCTAACCTATAAAAAAAGACGGGCTGACCAAAGTCTTGTTTCTGAAAAAGCTCAAACTTATTAAGTAAAACTAACTGGTAATTATTTTCAAGCGTTGTTTGAATCTCCAGGTCGATTTTTTTACCCAAAGAACCGATTGGCCCAATGGAAACATAGTAGCCAGGGTCAAAAGTTTTTAGTCTGTCATCGAGGGGTTGAAATCCCATGCGGTCGTTGACAGCTTCGATGTCGTCAGTGGCAAGGGCAATTGTATCTGCAAAGTGCCCAAGCAATGTATTAGATCGTGACTCTTCTGAGGCTACGTATTTGTTAATGGTGTTGGCAGTTTCTATCAGTGTGAATTGTGGCCGCCACAAGTAGCTGCCAACGTTGAAAAGACTGAGCGCTGTAGAGGCTGAAAAAGCTAAAGCCACTAGCGTACCTAATAGCGGTCTGCGTAGCGATCTGTGTAGCGATCTGTGTAGCGATACTTTCTCAGATTTAGAACGGTGCCAAACACTTTCTAACCAAAGCGGAATAGCGAGCGCTATTGGAACAGTTAAAACAAGAAAATACCTAGGTGCAGCAAAATCACTCAGAGAAAATGCACATAGCGCCGCTCCTGTCCAAAGAACAACTATTCTGAACAGTGGGCTAGATTTTGTTTTCCCAGCTTTAGCTAGGAGTGCGATCGCTCCTAGCAGTCCAGGAAATAGCAGTGGATACAGCGTAAAACTACGTTTAATGACTCTAGCCGGCCCCTTGATGAAATTAAAGAGCCCTTGAGGAACCTTGGCCGCAACATTGTGATTAGAGAAATACGTCTGACTTGCCACATCGCCTGCTTGATTCAAAATGAGGTAGCAAATACCCAAAGAAACACCGACCGCCAGCAGCCAAATTAGCAGCAGACGAAGCCGAAAAGCCGCCGGGTTGAGCGCTACAACATTTTGGCGAATTGCTGTCTCCTGTGATGACTGCTCGCCAGATGAGCTCATCTGAAAAAAAAGTGCGATCGCTATTACCGGCAGAGCAAACAGCGCTGTTGTTTTGGTCTAAATAGCCAGCGTGAAGCACAGCCCGGAAAGCACGACACAATAGATGGCATTGAACGCTACCCCTTTCTGTATCGCGGTTGCCAACCATAGGCTAGCCAGCAAAAACACCAGCATTGGCATTTCCAACAGTGCTAAGCGACTGTAAACAAAAACAGAGTAATCTGTAAGTACTATAAAAGGCGCTATCCACGCGAAGCTCACCGACAGCTCACGTCGAGCCAGCAGATACACCCCCCCACTCACCAACAGAGAGCACACGACCGATATAGCCCTGGCAGAAACTAATCCGACGCCAAACAGCTTAAACCAAACAATCTGAATAATAGGCAGCACTGGCAAATTAGTGATGGTGTTGTAGCCATCGTCGATATACCAACTGCCCTCTCTTACCCAAGCCACCGCATTACGCGACCACCACCCTTCGTCGGTGTAGGCCATACCATACCCACCCAAATCTATGGGGAAGTCAGCACCTAGGAAGACAAATCTGACATAGGCGAGCAATCCGAGAATAACCAGGTATGCAACAGACCTTTTACGAGAACTGGACCCTAAAATCAAAGTATTTAACCCCCTGCTGATTTTGCTCGATCGGGTGGCTTTCGCGAAACTCTCTTTCCGCTTTTCTATGCCTGGCTTTTTTGTGCCTGACTTTTTAATGCCTGGCTTTTCTATGCCTAGCTTTTTAATGGTAAAGCGCTCAGCTACTTTTTCCATCCACAAAAGGTGTATTCCAAAAGCGCCAGTTCTCCTTATTAAAAGGCGATCGCCACCGTGTAATCAGCCCAGACTCAATTTGCTGCCTGGCCTTTCGCTCTGTAGGAGCTTCTGGCCAAAAGGCAATGCCTAGCTCACTTTTGAGCCCATTGTCATAATGTGCCTGGCGATAGTTGAGCAGATAGCGCTTACAGTCGTGTTCTCCTTTCCACCGCTGGTTGGATTTGATGGTTTCACCTACGTACAGCAGCAGGGGGGCATCTTTCGTTGCTGCGTAGTCAATGACAAAATACATCGCAGCGACGCCGACATCTTCAAACCGCCAGCGCCAAAATTCCGTATTTTGACGGCGTAGCGCAAATGGCTCGATAGTCTCTACCGTATTTTCTGTGGCATTGATAGTCTCCGGAGTTTCTAGGGCTAGCCCGAATAAACTGCCTTGTTGTGCTGTAGGCGCTAGCTCAGACTGAAACCGAATAATCCGTGCTTTCCAAGCCTTTAGCTCACCTAAGCTCACAGTCAGCTTAGTTTGAAAGTTTTCGTAGGTAGAGTAGCTAGCCGCTTGCATGGCCGAGTCAGAAAGCAAAAAAGATTGCTGGTTTTGCGTCATCGTTTCGATGCCTATCAAAATTATCTTCAAAAAAGAAGGCCTTTACATGTGTAGCGCATACGACCCAATCTTTTGGACAAACATCACCATATGTTGATATTTTGACCACTGTACCTAAATCCATACAGCTAATTTTTCATATGAGAATAACTATTTATACGGTTGACGTCGCATATCGAGGTTAAAAGGCCTGAAATCAAGCCTTATCCGAAGCGTGCGATAAATTACCAATAGCCTCATGAAAAATACGGATGTATCGATGCTAGTATTTGCTCTTGAATTTAGGAGGGAATGCGATTTGTCAATGAGTTAGCCCGAAAAAAGTCAAACCGGTTTATTTAGCCGAAGCTTCTGAAAAGCAAGCCTGTAAGGTGTTTATTAATTTCATTTTCCGGGCTAGTGTCATTTAGCGTGAAAGGCTAATTGCATTCCGCATCTACAGCCTAAGCCAAGGTCTTTATTGCATTGCTCAGTCAGTAATATCAACTAAGTGTATATAGCTAGTTGTTTTTAGCGGCACAGCCAGAGGCCGCTGAGTTAGTAAAGATATGGCGACCGCAGGGTTACTCCTACGTCAGTAGCGTGTGGAAGTAACGTGAGGCGACTCATTAGAGAGCATCGCATCTTTCAATCCCTGTGGTTTTCCATTGCTCACCCACGTTCGTACACCTACGTTCTCACAGCCACTTTCTTACTTAGTAAGGGGGCAGGTGAGGGGTTTAGACACTTTGGGAAAGCTAAGTTGGGCTAGGCCGCTGTAATTGATTAACCATAATTTTGCTATGACTAGCCCTAATAGCGTGAAAACAGCGCGCACTAAAGCCAGCTTTAAGGCCGCAATCCTGGAATCAATGGGTACGATTCATCTGAGTAAGGCCTTCACCGTCCTCGAAGCAGTCGCCTTCAAGCGCAGCTGCCAAGATGCCTTTAAGCAAAATCCGGGATTGAAAGAAGTTGTCCTAGACTTTGCAGATACCCAATTTATAGATAGCAGCGGCATCGGCGCACTCGTGATTTGTCACAAGCTCTGCAAGTCCAAATCTGCTCAGCTCCGCCTGATTAATGTGCCGCCTCAGGTGATGATGGCACTCTCGCTTACTGAGCTAGACAAGGTATTTTCGATTGAGCTAGCGCCTCCTTCTGCTCTAAATAACTCACCGCAAAACTCGCTAGAAAACCTGCCCGAAACGCACCCATCGGTTCGTTCTAAAGCTAAGCGATCGCTCGATATTTTAGGTGCGCTTGTAGGTCTTGCCCTGACAGCTGTACTGTTTGTGATTGTCGGCATCATCATCAAGCTGGACGACGGTGGCCCTATTTTCTTTGTGCAAACCCGCTGCTCGTGGATGGGTAAGCATTTTAGAATTTGGAAGTTTCGCTCCATGGTGATGGATGCAGAAGCGCGTAAGCATGAAGTTGCCAATAAAGTAGAAGGGCCTTTGTTTAAAAATGACAACGATCCTCGGATTACCAAAATTGGTAGATTTTTGCGTCGTACTAGCCTAGACGAGTTCCCCCAGTTTTGGAATGTACTTAAAGGTGACATGAGCCTAGTTGGCACTCGGCCTCCCACACCCGATGAGATAGCACAGTACGAAGTCTCTCAGTGGCAAAGGCTAAACGTAAAGCCCGGCATGACGGGTGAGTGGCAGGTTAACGGTCGATCTAGCGTGACTAACTTTGAAGATGTCATTCGGTTGGACTTGCAATATCAGCGTAAGTGGAGTCTGATGTATGACATTCAGCTCATTATCAAAACCGTGCTGGTATTATTTTCTAAGGATTCTGGGGCGATGTGATCCCATATTTGCCGACACAACGGTGCCCTGATCCGACACAATGGATACGGCTCGTCAACGGTTGGTAATGCTTGCACATGTTTTAGCTGTGCTGCTCGGTTTCAGCAGTTTCATTTTTTATATAGCTGCCTTCTTTTATCCGGAGGTGCATCGTCGCTCGGATTTCTTGTGGAGCGGGCTAGGAATGTTTTACGCAGCTGTGCTGTGGTTTTGCGCCGGGCAAATGACTGCCACGGTGATGCTTAGCCAGGTCACGGCGGTGCTATTGCTATGGGGGCTAGGCTGGCAGGTACTCACCGTACGCCGCGAAAAAACGCCCGTTTATCAGCAGACGCCGATTGTGCTGACGCCCGAGGTTGTTGGTAGCTGGGCCAAAAATAAGCTAAATCAGCTACGCATTGCCCCAGATGAGAATATGCGACCTCTGCCACCGCAAAATCGTTCGCTCAGTGGCACCGCAGCAGAGCGATTTCGACAGGATATCGATCCTCGCCGTCGCCCAGTATACGACTACGAATTTGTAGAAGATGGTGAGCTTTTAGAAGACGGTGAACCTGTAGCAGGCGACCCTGATCAGTCTTTTGTAGAACCGGTTGCAGTCGATTTTCGAACTTTAGAAGCTGTGGAAGCTGTAGACATCATCCCGCCATCGGCAGCAGCGAAAATTCTGTCTGACGAGCCGACGGCTACAGATGAGCCAACAGCTACAGACGAGCCGGTCAGTCTGGTAGAGCCTATAGAACCTGTGGTTGATGAGGCAGTTGCTCAGTCAGCTGTCCAGGCTAGTCAACCAGAACAAGAGATGACAGTAGCGCAGAATCATGCAGTCATTTTGGAGGAGCAACCGGTAGAAAGCCCGGACAAACGCCTGGATAAAAGCTTGGATAAAAGCCCGGATAAACAACTAGAGGAAGCGGATGTTGAGCTAGAAAAAGACAGTGCAGACTCTGAAGACTGGGGTTTTGAGGGCGATGACGATTGGCTGGATGAGAAGATGCCTATTGAGCTTTCCGAGCAGGACTTAGAGCAGCCCTCTCAAAAAGAAGAAAGCAGCCTGCCTAGAAGTAATCTATCTGATCTATCTGTGAGAAAGAAGCCTTCTTTGCTGGCTGCACCTATCATTTTGTTTGGCTGGGTCAAAGATGTTGTCAGTTCAATGGCCAAACCAAAACCGTCCAAGCCCGTTATCGACATTCCTCGCCGAGACCCGTCTCTATCTGCCGCCGATAACCTAACTGTTTCTACATCACATCCCGCTCAGTCGCTCGACCCAATGCCTGATTACCCTACAGAAGATGCGGAATCACCTACTGACACCGATGTAAGTGAGTTCTTTCCTCAGGAGTCTTACGCTGATACTCCGGCTGATCTCGATAACTCTGACAATTTTGATGATGATAATAACTGGGACCAGAGCAATTGGGACGATTGACTTGAAGCAAAGTTAACTTCAAGGCAGAATGACCTAATTGACATCTAATACTTATTCCAACGCACATTATTCCAACGCACAAGTGACCCCCTGTGAGTGAATCCAAAAGCTACAAAGAGACCGTTCTTCTTCCTCAAACTGACTTCAGCATGAGGGCAAATGCTGTTAAGCGCGAGCCTGAGCTACAAGCCTACTGGCAGGAGAAGCAGCTCTATGAAAAGCTCTCAAAAGATAACCCTGGAGAGCCCTTTATCCTTCACGATGGGCCGCCTTATGCCAATGGCGACCTACACATGGGCCATGCGCTGAACAAAATCCTAAAAGACATTATTAACAAGTACCAAACCCTACAGGGTCGAAAGGTTTGCTATGTGCCGGGTTGGGACTGTCACGGCTTGCCGATCGAGCTAAAGGTGCTACAAAAGCTCAAATCTTCGGTACGTCGTGAGCTAACGCCGATTTCGCTGAGAAAAAAGGCAAAAGTATTTGCGTTAGATACGGTTTCTAAGCAAAGTGAGGGCTTTCAGCGCTATGGCGTGTGGGGTGACTGGGAACATCCATACATGACTTTGCAGCCTGAGTATGAAGCTGCGCAGCTCGGTGTGTTTGGCAAGATGGTAGAGAATGGCCATATTTACCGGGGCTTGCGCTCTGTGCACTGGAGCCCATCATCGCAAACGGCGCTGGCAGAGGCAGAGCTGGAATACCCTGAAGAGCATGTTTCGCCGAGTATCTATATAGCTTTTCCGATGGAAGGGATTTCTGAGGCTGCGAAGGAAACGCTTTCTCCTTATATAGAGAGCTTGGGTGTGGCTATTTGGACAACGACGCCTTGGACGATTCCAGCGAATGTGGCGGTGTCTGTGAATGCAGAGCTGACCTATGCGGTGGTGGAGAGTAAGTCTGGCGAGCCGTTTAAGTATTTGATTGTGGCGAAGGAATTGGCTGAGAAGCTTTCTGAAACCTTCGGCAATGGTTTGAGCGTTGTAGCTGAGCTGAAAGGTGAGGCGTTGGCGGGCTCTACCTATCGCCATCCGCTGGCGAAGAAAGACGCAACGTTTGATCGGGTGAGTCCGATTGTGGTGGGTGGCGACTATGTCACAACCGAGTCGGGTACGGGGTTGGTGCATACCGCGCCAGGTCACGGTCAGGAAGACTTTTTGGTGGGTCAGCGGGAGAATTTGCCGATTTTGTGCCCGGTGGATGGACGGGGTAACTTTACCGCTGAAGCGGGTTCCTTTGAGGGGTTGAATGTACTGAAAACGGCTAATGACGCCATTATTGAAGCGCTGACAGAAGAGAAGGTGCTGCTGAAGCATGAGCCGTATGCTCACAAGTACCCTTACGACTGGCGGACGAAGAAGCCAGTGATTTACCGAGCGACAGAGCAGTGGTTTGCTTCGGTGAAGGGCTTTGTGGGTGAGGCGCTAGAAGCGATTGATGAGGTGAAGTGGATTCCGGCGACCGGGAAAAACCGGATTACTTCGATGGTGAGTGAGCGCTCGGACTGGTGCATTTCGCGGCAGCGGAGCTGGGGGGTGCCGATTCCTGTGTTTTATGAAGAGGAAACCGGCGAGCCGCTGATGACGCAGGAGACGATTGCGCATGTGCAGGCGATTGTGGCCGAAAAAGGGGCAGATGCCTGGTGGGAGATGAGTGTTTCTGAGCTGTTGCCAGAACCCTATCGCAACGATGGAAAGACCTATGTGAAAGGCACAGACACTATGGATGTGTGGTTTGATTCGGGATCTTCTTGGGCGTCTGTCGTGCAGCAGCGTGAGGGCCTGGACTATCCAGCGGAGATCTATCTGGAAGGATCAGACCAGCACCGGGGTTGGTTTCAGTCGAGCCTGCTGACGAGTGTGGCAACCAATGGCCACGCGCCGTATCGGCAGGTGTTGACTCACGGCTATGTGCTGGATGAAAACGGGCGCAAGATGAGTAAGTCGCTGGGGAATGGCGTTGATCCGAACGTGATTATCAATGGTGGCAACAATCACAAGAAAGAGCCGCCCTATGGCGCAGACGTGCTGCGCTTGTGGGTGTCTTCGGTGGATTACTCGGGCGATATGCGGCTGGGTATGCGCAATGTGAAGCAGATGTCGGATGTGTATCGTAAGATTCGCAATACGGCGCGCTTTTTGCTGGGGAATTTGCACGATTTTGACCCGGCGAAGGATGCGGTGGCTTATGAAGAGCTGCCAGAGCTGGATCAGTACATGCTGCACCGAATGACGGAAGTGTTTGCTGAGGTGAAGACGGCGTTTGAGTCTTATCAGTTCTTCCAGTTTTTCCAGACGGTGCAGAACTTTTGTGTGGTGGATCTGTCGAACTTTTATCTCGATATTGCGA
>ERZ1740070.105-NODE-105-length-58067-cov-6.608736_pt1 | contig 58067 bp, 44 predicted proteins | sample MGYA00581734_ERZ1740070 | MGnify/ENA primary metagenome ERZ1740070 (study PRJEB43018, sample SAMN04849744) | marine metagenome | isolation source: floating plastic debris | place: Pacific Ocean | collected 2008-09-01 | study: EMG produced TPA metagenomics assembly... | reverse complement strand
CGCTAAAAAATTAAGCACCAGAGCTATAGGTTGGGCGGGAACTGATGGATAACTACGACTACTTGGCAATGCCTGCTCAGCATAACTTATAAACTTTAACTGGGCACCCTACAATAGGCTAATCTTTGCCGTTGCCGTTGCCCAACTATCGCCAAGTCTGCATTCCTGGTGGCACTGCCTGGGTTACCTGTCGTGGTTGTTTTTATACCTCGTAGAGCTTGTCGTAAATAGACTGGGTGTCAGGATATTTTGCCGATAGCTCAGGGGTTAGCTGCAGGAGCCTCTGTTCAGACAGCTGAGACTCATTGGCGATCTCTTCTATTACTAATTTGTGACGCTCCGGCAGATCCACGCAGCCAGGGAAGGTAATTTCTCGTTCTGTTTTATCAAATAGGGAATAGTGAAAAATATCATAGTTGCGATATCGACGCGAGGTGTCTTCATCAAGCCGGTCGCTGTTGCCGTCGATAACGACCGGCGCTGTGATATCCATCGGATAGTTTGATTCTCTCAGCCGAATGCCAGCAGCCCTGGCTTTTTGCAGCATAAAGTTTAGGGCTATGTTAGTTCTGGCTCGATTGGGTTGACCATCGCCCAGCTGTGAATTGCCCCCCACATCACCGTGGCCTCCTCTAAACCAGACTTCTAAGACATTATCTCCATAGGCTCTATCTAACCCAAAGCCAGCTTTTTTGACGTCTAATGACATGGCATGAAACGTATGGCGAACCGTGTTGGGAATGCGGGCTTGAAAGATTAGCTCATTGTTATTGAGAGGATTACCAAAAGAGGCAACGGTATCAAATACGCCTAGAAATCTGATGTCTGGTGGTGTGGTTAGAGGGTTTCCCTTAGCATTGAACATTTTTTTATAATCTTGAAAGATTTTATCGGCAAAGGCTCTTGCGATCGCAGCCCCTCGGCTATAGCCCACAATGTCAATTACTGGGTCGCCACTTTCGTAGATTTCCTGCAGCTGCGCAAATGCAGTCTCAATCACATCAGACGCACCCACACCAAACGCACCCCCTACGATTCGGTTAGCGATGCGAGTGGAGGAACCGACACCGGGGAAATATTCGCCCCGCAGTCCAGAGTCAACATACTCTTTGTAAAAGAAGACAACGTTGGTTAGATACCGGTCATTTTTTGTTTTAGCTGTGGGAGTAATGGGAGATTCTTGATCCCAAGCGTCTCCGGTACCGTCAAATGCGTAAAGTGCCATAGTTTAAACATCCAAAAATTGTTTCTGTAGGGGCGTAAAACGCCCACAGGTCTAGATAAAATCACCCGCGAACTTCGGGCGTAAGCTGCAGATACAGCGCCGGGATAACCAGCAGTGCGATAAATGTGGCCGATACCAGACCTAAAATGATGGTCATACACAAAGGGAACCAGGTAGCGTTGGTCAGAGCCAACGGAATTAAACCAACAATGGTGGTAATCGATGTGGTGAGAATGGGTCGCAGTCGGTCGCTGGCTCCAAGGGCAGCAGAATGACGCACATCTAAGCCTTGTTTTCGACGTTCGTTCATAGTTTCCACCATGACAATAGCGTCGTTAACGACAATACCGGTCAGGGCAATCACACCAATTACGGCGGGAAAGGAGAAGGATAGGTTTAGAAAGAAAAAGCCGAGCAAGCTACCGATTAGGGCAAAGGGAATTGTCATTATGATAATCACTGGCTGGGTGTAGGAGCCAAACTGCAGCACCAACACGGCAAAGACAAGAAAGATGGCGACAATTAACATCTGCCCGGCGGAGCTAAAGGTCTCGCTAGTGGTGTCGGAGTCACCGCCAAACCGATAGGCATAGCCCCTAGGCCAGCGGCTGGCGTTTGCTTCATCGCTTAGGCTGGGGTCGTACTGCATTGCATCTAGCATGGGAACTAGCTGAGCCAAGATCTCGCTATCAAAGTAGTTTTGGCCAGGGATAACTTTGGCCAAAATTGTGACACTTCGTTCGGTATCACGGTGGGTAATGGCCAGTGGCACATCCCCTGGGACTATCTCTAACAGGGCATCGCGGGGTAGCACTTCCCCCTCTGGGGTAATAAACCGAGTGGTGACAAATTCATCAAGACGAGAGGGGCCACCAATGGCTCCATTTTGTGAAGGCCACTGGGTACTGAGGCGAATTTCTAGGTCTTCTTCGCCGCTGCCAAGGGCAAAGTCTCCTACCCGGTTGTCGGTCATCAGGTAGCGCCCCTGTTCGCCTAGGTCGTCCTGGCTAATGCCGTAGAAATCGAGGGCTTCTCGTTTTGGTACTAGCTTATAGTCTTGACGCAGACTGCCCAGATCGTCCCGCACATCCATGGTGCCTGGGATATCGCGCAGTGCCTGCTGCACCTGACCAGACATCTCTCTTAAAACGGTGAGATCTTCGCCATAGAGTTCAATCTCAATGGGGTCCATGGCATACTGCATGGCCAGCACTGCCCCTGGATAATTACGCACAATGGTCTCATCCAGGGTTTGCCTGAGATCTCGCACATAGTCATAGGAGTTGAGGTTGCGATCGCCCCGCTCTACAAAGGTGGCTGAAAGACCTAAAAAGTAATCGGCGTTACCGGGTTTAATTTCACTAGAGCCCACCAGGTTGCTCCGCTGCCCCACCAGTTTAACCACGCTCTCAAAGACATTGTTGCCGTTGGGGTCACTGTAGTTGCGCACAATTTCACCTATTTGGTTTGCCACTTCCTGGGATCTGTCCAGGGTAGCGGTTGGCGGCAGCTCCACATTAATACTCAGCTTACGACTATCGTTAACCGGAAACAGGGAAACCGTCAGCTGAGTAAACAAAATCACAGCGCAGACAAACAGGGCAATGGGGCCTAAGATCCACAAACGAGCAACTCGGCGATTGGGAATGGTTGTGCGTAAACTCCACCGGGCAAATCGTTCAGAAGTCTCTTCGGTTAGCCGGTCAACAAAAGTTTTGGAATGGGTCCCCTCTTTAACATTACCCAACAAAAATTTGGACATGGGAATAACTACTAGCAGAGCAATTCCATAGCTCATAATCAAACACGTAATCGCACTGATGGGCACCAGACGAATAAACTTACCCATGGTGCCTGAAATCGCCATCAGTGGCGCCATCGCTAAAATTGTAGTGAGCTGCCCAGCAAAGGAAGGACCGGCATAGGTGGTGACTGTTTTAATCGCAGCCTGGGGGAACGCCAGACCCTGAACAAAAATGCCATCATGCATGCCTTCTAGCATCAAAATAAAGACATCCACCAGCAGACCCAGAGCTAAAATCATGCCTACCATCACCATGGTGTTTAGGGTATAGCCCATCATCCAGAGGGCAAAAATTGCCCCCGCAAACGTGAGTGGGATGGCCAACCCCGCAATCAGTGCTTCACGCCACGTTAGCGCCACAAATAAAATGGCAAACACACACAGCGATGCCTGCAGCACATTCAGTCCCAACCCGTTCAGGTCATCACGAATTAAATCCGCGTCGTTTGACAGGAGGCGATACTCCATACCATGGGGCCAAATCTCCGGCTCTTGACGAACGGTTTCCATGGCAGCTAAAACATCATCCGCCACCTGAATAGTGTCGCTACCGGCCACTTTAACCACATCTAAGTTAATGGTTGATGCATAATCACTGCCTTGCCAGCTTAAAAAAGCTCGGTTGGTCTCTCGCTCTGGTCCCTGGTAGACATCGGCAACTTCAGAAAGCCGCACGATACGGTTGTCATTTAAGCGTGCCACAGGTAGATTTCTTAAATCTTCTAGAGTGCGAAAACGACCGTACAGCCGTAGCTGGGCACCAATATTGTTATCGCGAATGAGATCCCAGGCGCTGTCGATATTGCCTCCCCGGATGGCGTTGCTGACCTGGGTAGCCGAAATCCCCAGCGTTGTTAACCGACTTGGAATCAACTGCACATGGATTACATTCTCACGCTGACCTGCCAGGTTGACTTCTCGCACACTGCTAACGGATTCTAACTCCGTCTGTAATGCCTCAGCTGCCTGGCTCAAAATAGCGGTGTCTAACCCTTCACCCGATAGGGCCAGGGTTAATATGGGCGTATCTTGCTCAGACAGTTGTTCAAAGTCAGAGGGCTCTCGACCGGTGGATTCAGCTGGCAGCTCAGGTTCAGCGTCATCCACTTTGCCCCGCAGTTCTTGAATCGATTCGGCAATAGGAGCCTCTGCTTTAAAGGCAACATTAATAATCGATACTGAATTAAAGGTGGCGCTGGTAAAGTCGTCTAATCCCTGGAGACTTTTAATCTCTTCTTCTAGCTTGTCAGTGATCTGACTTTCCATCGTTTCTGCATCGGTGCCACCCCAGCTAGTAGTAATCATGGCACGGGCAATTTGAATATCGGGGTCGCCCTCTTTAACCATAGAGAAATATCCCATCAGTCCCCCCATCACGAGCAAAAAGCACAGGAGAATGGCAAAAATCTGACGGGTAAAAAAGAACTCCCTCCACCCAGATTGTTCGGGTTGTTCTTGGGGTGCGGTGTTGGGGGCTGACCAGGCTTCTGTTTTCATTGCACAAACTCCCGATCAGCGTCGCCAACTACCTCAACCGGGGTGCCATCTACTAGCCGGTTTTGACCTTCCACCACAACCCGCTCGCCAGGCTCCGCCCCCGAGAGAAGTTACGCCCCCGATAATCCCACAAAGCCTCGGGAAACCTGACGTCGTTGAACCGTACCATCGGCGTCGTTAACCACAAATGCATAAAACTGCTGGTCTCGTGAAACCAGCGTCCCCAGCGGCACCATAACGGCATCGGGTTTAGCTTCCACTTCAATCCAAACATAGACGCGCCCACCCACCTGCAGGTTACGCACCTGTTGCAAGTCTCGAATGCTGACTTCGATGGCACGACTGCCAGGGGTTTGAGAAGGGCTGACTGAAAACACCTGCCCCTCGGTACCGCGCTGTTGAGCGATATCGAGCAATATTTGTTCCGAAGCTCCCGAAGCTTGGGAACTGCTCACCTGTTGTTCTAACACCACATAGGCCCGCTGACCTGGGCGAATGGCATCGGCGAAATCTGTTTGAATTTCTAACTCAACTTCAAACGATTGCGGGTCCATCACCACAATCGGTGCAGTTTCAATCGCTCGCTGGGCGCTGCTGGTATCTAGATAGCGGGTGTCCCAATACTCGCCTTCACGGATGTTGATGTAGGCAACAATACCGTCAATGGGAGAGACTAGCTGGGTATCTTCAAGGTCAATCTCTGTTTCATTTAACCTGGCTTGGGACGCTCCAATAGAGGATTCTGACGAGCGCACGCCATCTTCAGCAGAGCGGACATCTTGCTCTGCAGTTTTAAGGGCAGCTTCGGCCTGGACTACCTGATTTTGATAAATGTCGCGATCGCTTTCTGAAATTGCCCCCTGCTCAAACAGAGACTGATAGCGTCGTAGCTCACTTTGCGCCAGGACCAGGTCAGATTTTGCCTTTTCTAAATTGGCCTCAGTTTGCAAAAATGAAGCATTGGCCTGGTTCCGTTGATTGACCGCCACATCAATGTCGGCTTCTGCTGTTTGAATGCTAGAGTTTTGTCTGCGATCATCGATGGTGGCCAACAGCTGGCCTCGGGCAACGCCATCTCCCTCCCGTAGCTCTGTGCCATTGACGTTATCAATATAGGTAATGTCACCACTGGCTTGAAAATTAAGCACCTGTCGCTGTAGTGGCCAGGCCGTCCCTTCATCAAATACCCAAGCCTGGGCTAACCCTGTTTGGACCTCCACCACCCTCACAGGTAAACGACTGGGTGCTACCAAAGGGGCAGCTTTATCTACATTTGATGAGACTAACCGTCGATGGATTCGCCAGCCAACAATGCCAGTAACGAGCAGCATCAATATAGTAATGGCGGGCCAGAGAGATCTTTTAGGTCGACGAAAGCGAGCTGAGCTGGTTTGTTGATTAATTTCTATATCAGTATCTGAAGATGCTGAAAGATTATGAACTGTATCAGTCTGGGAGTAAGGAATCTCAGAAGACATTGTATAGGAGAGAATAGCAGTAGTGTTGCAGAGAAAAGTTTCGCAAAAGCGTATCTTGAGAGTGCCTGTAGTGCCAAACGGCTGGCCTAAAGCGGTTACCGCCCACACTCTTTATGGAGCTCTTTAGCTTGCAGATTGAGCAACGTTGAGTTGTTCTAGTAGGGTATATGGCACTAACAAAAACTTCTCTAAAGGCGGAGATGAGACTGTTACATCGACTGTTCTAAAGTAATCAGACCGATCGCCTTGAACAAAATAGGCTCCCGTAAAATTCGCCCCTTGCAGATGGGCTTCCTCAAATAGGAGTAACGTTGCCAATAACGGTGGGGATTAAGTAGGGCTGGAGAATCTGGATTAAATAAAGACTGCTGAAAATATTGCCATAGGGGAAACCTGCCAAAAAAATTCATTGGAGTAGACCTCGTGTACCTTTGCCGCAAACTATAAAATCCACACTTTTACTTAAAGCCGACTAGCCAGCTTGGTTTATTTTACTAAACGGTTTAGTAAAAATACATTAATTTTAATAAACCGTTTGGCTAGATAAATATCAATACTTATCAAAGCGTAAGGGCTCGTTGATTCGCGTGGGCAGGCCAGATTTCTGAGCTAAACCCTTAATATCGATGCTATTGACATCAAAGTGACGAGTGTGGTGGCAGCAATGTCAGATTGAACCGCCCCTGCTCATCTCTCAATACCCTGAGTGTCTGCTGACAGTCAACCTGGCCATTCCTAAGCTGTTGCCACGTCGTCAAAAAACCAGAATACCTACAAGACCCGCTAAAGAGAAAAGACACGCTAGTGGTACTGCTGATGGAGCACCCAGCCCCCGGCAGACTATTTCGTACATAGATAAAGAAGAGATTAAAACAGGTTAAAGTTCATCACGTCTCAGCAGGGCTCATCGCATTCGATTCACAAAGTCAACAACCTGAAGACATCTCAAGCACTCTCTTTAGAAACATTTAAGCTAAGGTTGTGGGGCTCCGAATAAGGCTTATTCATTAATCTCAGGTTTCATCAAATCTGAGGTTACATCGAAAACCTCTCCGTTTAGAATTTTGTCGCGGCGCGCAAAATTCTAAACCACCCAACCGACCACCCATCATGTAGACGCCATGAGTGACTCACGCTCTTCCGCGGGTTGTAGGGCGGCGGAATGCCCTGCCCAGGTGGGTTGGGGAACTCAGAGGGACCCCAAGCAGCTGGTTTTGCCATTCACCGACAACAGAAATCTGCAATCACCCATATATTACTTTATGAAAATTATTACCTAACCCAATTTCTTAAAAGATACCCCCCCACCCTAAGGGTTAATTCTTTGGCCAAAAGATGTTTGCCTGATCAATCAATTGTCCAAGTGACCCAAAGTTATTCATGCCCTCAAACCCCAAGTTTGAGGGCTTTGGATCGTCTTTCTCCAGAATCAAGCAACCTCATCAGACAATCAATGCCTAATCTCAAATAAATAAATATTGCCTGTTTAATGGTCCGAAAATCTTCCGTTAACCTTCTTCCGAAATATTACCTTGGGGGATTTTAAAGTCCAAAAAGACGGAGATTGTTTTGTTCACTTCGTTTGGAAGTATGCAAATTCTCCATGTCAAGTTATCTATCAAACATATTAGAAATAAAGATGGTCACCTTAAAAGGGTTTGCTTCCCTACCAGCCGATACCTTCGCAGATGGTCCTCCGTCTGGTGCAGACAACGGCCGCATCGATGCCGTTAACCGTATTCAACCCATCTCAGCCAATGGCCGCAGTGGTCCTTTTGACGGCCAGCCAGTGCAGGGCTTTAGCGGAGTGCAGTTTGCACCCGACACCGACGCGGAAACATTCTGGTTTTTATCTGACAATGGTTTTGGTGGAGAAAGCAATAGTACCGATTATCTATTGCGCATTTATCAGGCTAGACCCAACTTTCTTGGCCAGGGCGGCAGCGTGGATATTCAAGGATTTATAGGGCTAAGCGACCCCAATAATCTGATTCCATTTGATATTCAAAATGAAGACAGCACCGAGCGGCTCTTAACTGGTGCCGATTTTGATATTGAGTCATTTGTTATCGATAGTAACGGCGATATCTGGGTTGGTGAAGAGTTTGGTCCGTACATTTTGCACTTCAACAGTGAGGGTGAGCTACTAGAGGCTCCCATCCCCACGCCAAATCCGGTCGATCTAACTACCCTCAATGGTCAGAACCCGCTCGTTATCGGCCACCGGGGGGCTAGCGGTGATTTCCCAGAACACACCTTAGAAGCCTATCGCGCTGCGATCGCAGCCGGTGCCGATTTTATCGAGCCCGATTTGGTGATCACCTCAGACGGTGTGCTGATTGCCCGTCATGAACCTCTGTTAGACGACACCACGAATGTGGCCGAGGTGTTTGGCCCCGAGCGCATGTCTACCAAACTGCTAGACGGTGCGGAAATCACCGGCTACTTTGCAGAAGACTTTACCCTCGAAGAAATCAAACAGCTGCGGGCGATTCAATCTCGTGACTATCGCGACCCTGCCTTTGACGGCCTGTTTGAGATTCCCACCTTTGCAGAAGTCATCGAACTGGTGCAAACGGTCGAAGCCGAAACCGGTGTGCAAGTGGGTATCTATCCTGAAACCAAACACCCTACCTTCTTTGACCAGCAGGGTCTGTCCTTAGAAGAACCCCTGCTCGAAACCCTACAGCGCACAGGGTTTACCGACCCTGATCGGATCTTTATCCAATCCTTTGAATTTCAAAACCTGATTGACCTCCAGGGCCAGCTAGACGAAGCCGGTCTGGGGGAAATCCCCCTGGTGCAGCTCTATGGCAACACCCTGCCCGATGCTCCAATAGGTAGCGGTTTCTCCGCACCCTTTGATATTCGCTTTAATGTAGAGCAGGGCAACGATCTAGAGGCCATCTACGGCGCAGACTTTTTAGCAGCAGCTGAGAACGCACTGTCTAGCACCACCGTTTACAGCGACCTCGACAGCCCCGAATTTTTGCAGGTCATCAGCGACCTCTATGCCGAAGGGGCCGGTCCCTGGAAAAACAACATTCTGCTGCGCGAGACATTCGACACCCCCGTAGATGGCAACGGCGACGGTGTGGCCGAAATTACCACCCAGCTGACAGGGGAGGTCACCTCCTTTATTGACGATGCCCACAATGCCAATCTGCAGGTCCACCCCTACACGCTGCGGGATAAAGAACGGTTCTTGACCCTCAATGCCGATGGCACGCCCCAAACTGCAGAGCAAGAGGTTCAGCAGCTGGTGGAAATCGGGGCCGATGGCTTCTTTACCGACTTCCCCCGTACAGGCGACCCTGTGGTTGATCGGCTAACCGCTGATGAGGTGCGCTCCCCCAACAACCCCGACTTTGACTTTGATACCCTCAACGGTCAAACGCCTTTAGTCATAGGCCACCGAGGTGCCAGCGGAGACTTCCCGGAGCACACCTTAGAAGCCTATCGTCTGGCCATTTATCAGGGGGCCGACTTTGTGGAACCTGACCTGGTAATCACCTCTGATGGTGTCCTAATCGCTCGCCTCGAGCCCATGTTAGACGACACTACAAATGTGGCTGAGGTGTTTGGCCCCGAGCGCATGTCCACCAAGCTGTTAGATGGGGAAGAGGTCACCGCTTATTTTGCAGAAGACTTTACCCTGGCAGAAATCAAACAGCTGCGGGCGGTTCAGTCACGACCTTACCGCAATCAGGAATTTAACGGCGAGTTTGAAATTCCCACCTTTGAGGAAGTGATTGAACTGGTTGAAGAGGTCAGCGCCAACGTCGGGCATGAGATCGGTATCTATCCTGAAACCAAGCACCCTACCTTCTTTGATCAGCAGGGTCTCTCGTTAGAAGAACCCCTGGTGCAAACGCTGGTGGATACTGGCTTTACCAATCGCGATCGCATCTTTATCCAGTCCTTTGAAATTCAGAACCTGATCGAGCTGCGCAACGACATCCTGCCCAAAGCAGGTTTAGACGACCTGCAGCTGGTCCAGCTCTTTGGCGATACCGAAGGGGCCTTTACCAACGCTGGCGGTGGCGGTTTCTCGATCCCCTATGATGTAGTGGTCAATGCCGATCTATCCGCCGCCGAGAGAGAAGCCATTTACGGCGATCTGCTGCCGTTTTTAGACTTTGATGCTCCAGGCTATGATTCGCTGGTCAATGCTGAGGCCATCGCCGCCATCAGCAGCTACGCTGACGGTATCGGCCCCTGGAAAAACAGCATCCTGCTGCGTGAGCCGATAGATACTCCCGTTGACGGCAACGGCGACGGCATTGCAGAAATCACCACTCAGCTCACAGGTGAGGTGGTGCCCCTAGTTGACTTTGCCCACACCGCCGGTTTACAGGTGCACCCCTATACCCTGCGGGATGAAGAACGGTTTCTCACCTTGAACGAAGACGGCACACCCCAGACCAAGGGCGAAGAGATTCGTCAGCTAATTGAACACGGGGCCGATGGCATCTTAACCGAATTCCCCGAAACAGGCCGCATTGTGGTTGAACAGTTTGAAACCGCAGAAGAGTTTGCCAACCTGCGCGGTTCTCGCGGCTATGAGGGCCTGGCCTTTAGCCCCGACCGTCAGACTCTGTACCCAATGCTGGAGGGCACTGTTTTGGGTGATCCAGAGGGTGCCGTGCGCATCTATGAATTTGACGTTGCCAGCAGCTCATTTGAGGGCATCCTGGGTCTATATCAAATGGAAGAACCGAACCACGCTATTGGAGACTTTACCCCCATCAATAACGACGAATTTTTAGTAATCGAGCGCGACGGTCGTCAGGGGGCCGACGCGGCATTTAAGCAGATCTTTAAGGTGGATCTGTCTGAGGTGGATGCCGACGGTTTTGTTGAAAAAGAATTGGTGGCTGATTTACTCAACATTGCTGATCCAAACGATATCAATGGCGATGGCAACACCACCTTTACGTTCCCCTTTGTCACCATTGAAGATGTCCTGATCCTAGACGAGACGACGATTCTGGTGGCAAACGACAACAACTATCCATTCTCCATTGGTCGTGATTTCTCAGGTGTCGAAATTGACAACAACGAAATCATTACTCTAGAGCTGGATGAACCATTAAACCTCGACTCTCGTTTGGGTGTGGCTTCCATACCTGAGTCAGTCACTGTCGGGGATGACGGTGATGACATCCTGCAGGGCACCGTGAGCGACAATACCATTGCCGGTGGTTTAGGGGATGACGTCATTAATGGAGATGACGGTAACGACATTCTTCGGGGTGACCTAAACAGCCGTAGTTCTCAGCCGGGTATCGGTAGCGACGATGTTATCTCTGGCGGTGCCGGCAACGACCGCATCGGCGGTAAAGGGGGTAATGACCTGCTCTTTGGCGATGCTGGCAATGACCAAATCTGGGGAGATGATGGTGATGACCTGCTGTATGGCGGTTTGGGCAACGACACCTTGGTAGGCGACGACTTTGGCCGCGGTAGCGGGACTGATATCTTTGTTTTGGCTGCCGGTGAAGGTACAGATACCATTCTCGACTTTGAAGTGGGGACCGACCTGATTGGCCTGGCGAATGGGTTAACCTTCTCAGACCTGTCCATTGGTCAGCGTGACAATAGTGCTGTGATTTCATCGGGGACTGAGGATCTCGCCTTGCTGACTGGCATCACTGCCACAGCCTTAAGCGAAACTGTATTTACTGTATTAGTAGCCTAAGACCTCTGTTGGGGCAGCGGTCTGGTTTACATCAGCCGCTGTTCCAAACATTTAAGAAATAAACATTAAACTGTATCACCAGATACAAAAATTGAAATTCTGACTCTTTTCTGCGCTATTTACCTAGGGCGACATACGTCAAACGACTGAACCGATCTAGTAATTGCCACATTGAGGATAATCAAACCGTCTTGATGAATGTGAGTGTCCTACTTACACAGACGATCGCTTGTTAGTTGTTTTAAGCTCCGGCAACCGGGTCTTATGGCTCGGTTGCTAATGGATATTGGAAACGACTGAATGTATTCAGGAGTTTACGCCGCAGCTGTTGTGATCTAAGGCTTTATCACCACTGCTGTGGGCTCAGCTGTAGGTTTTATACATAAAACCTACTCAGTAAGGACACCATGACTCACTTAAATCTCTTCTTTAAATCTTGCTGAGGGCTATTCTGTATGATTAAAAAAGTTCTCTTAATCACAACTGACCAATCAGTTTGCAGCACATTACATCCTTGGCTGACTCAAAATCACTACGATGTGATATTTACGACTCAGGGAGGTGACGAAGGCATTTTGTTGGCAGTGACCCAATCACCAGATCTGATTTTAATCGATACAGATTTACCCGTTATCAATGGCTGGCAAGCGATTCAAATACTTAAGGCGTCAACGGTAACTCAAAAGATACCCGTGATTGCACTGGTGGCTGCAGATAGGGATTTCACAAAAATTCAATCATCTGGCTGTGATGCCTGTGAGTTTAAACCTGTTGAACCAGAGAGTGTTTTAGCAAAGGCCAAAATTCTGCTTGACTCTACACCCAAGATTTTAGAAGCATCCAATTCCCTACTCTTTCCCAAATATCGGTCGGTCGCTAAAAGCACCTCTTCAGCCGCTAGCTCCGATGTGGTCTACATTGACGATAGTTCATTAGATAGTCAGGCCATGGCCGACATTGTGTGTGCCGCTAACTGTGGCTACAGCAATATCTCACAGCCCTTAGACGCTATCCCATCACTGCTTGAAACCAAACCGGGGCTTATCTTTTTAGACCTGGTTATGCCGCACACCAACGGCTATGAGCTATGTGCTCAGATTCGGCGCACGTCTGCCCTACGCAAAACACCGATCATTATTGTTACCAGTAGTGATGGCATCATTGATCGAGTCCGAGCTAGATTTGTGGGGGCATCGGGCTTTATCAGTAAGCCAATTCAGGAAAAACGGGTCTTAAAACTCCTTGACAAACATCTAAAACCCCATACTCATCAGCGGTCTGACCAGACTGAACGCAGTCAGCTTTTAACTACCGTTTAAGTGAAGCAAACAGGGGCGATCGCAACGTTTTGCTGACTATGAGTTAAGCTTCCCTTCAGAAAATCATCGCCTCTGTTTGGGTTAATAGCGGCAGCCACGTAACAACATCGCGCTGCTGCCCATAGGCCAGCACAAGCACCCTACTAAGATTCTGTTAGAACCTCAGGCCAGTTAGCATTAGCTCTTGTAATGTTGCCGGGAATATCCCTTTCCCAGCGACGCTGTACTCCTGTGTTGAAGTTGAGATAGAGCTTGCCATCTACAATCTTCCAAGCATTGGGATCAATCGCAGCGGTATATCCCTGACTAACGGCCCAGGCGCAGTACCCACCATACTGCGGTGCATATTGTGCAGGATTGGCGACAAACAGATCCCGGTTTTCGGCACTGGCAAACTGCCAGGTGGCATTGTTCCAGGTATAGGTAAACTCTGAGCTACCCGCCACAGGCCCACCTTCAGTAAAATAGGCCACTGGATCAGTCCCGCGAATGGCTAGACCAGCTCCGTCAGTAAAGTATTGAATAGTTTCCTCAGGTTCAACCGCAACAGTCTCAGCTGCAACAGTCTCAGCTGCAGTCGGTGCCTCGGCAACAGGAGATGCGCCGAGGCTAGGTTCGGACTTGGCTACCTCGACTGCTGCGGGCTGGGGGGTGGCAGAACTCTCCAGGTTGCTGCTGGGGGCACAGCCTACGGCAAAACCTAGACCGATAAGCGCAATGGCTAGCTTGGTTAAATGATTAATACGCATACGTTAAAACTGGTTTTGATCTTGCGGTTAGCTAAACACATCAAACTTAATCTGCGATGAAATGTCACTAATAATTTGGACAAACCTAGTGCAGCACAGCCCTCTGCTCTGGGTTTGATACACTGAGAGTAATTAATTGGGGTAGCCCATGACCCTCGTAGCCGACCTACAAAAATCCCTAAGCTTTGACGAGTTTCTCGCCCACTATTCTCTCAAAATCTTTTGTGCGATCGCAAGGCTATTTCACCACAGCCATAGGGTTTTCTGCAGCACTAGCATCACCGCTGTATAAATAAGTCTCTAACAACTCCAAGGCTTCAGATGCATCTTCATCGGTACCGGCTGTAAAAATCACCGTGTCCCGGTCAGCAAAATCTGTCCAGTGAGCCGAAAAGACCTCATTCCCCCCGTCATGCCAATAGACTCGGCCAATGTCATCAATGTCTTCTACCACCAGACCATAACCATAAAAACTATCCTCATCCTCAAACTCACGCACATGGGGGGTCTGCACAATATCCAGCAGGTCTGTTGAGATCACATTGCCCGCAACAACCACCTGACGAAATCGGACCATATCGTCCACCGTTGAAACTAGCCCGCCATTACCAATCAGATTCCAATAGGGTCGATTGTTTCCCCAGCTAGCCTGCTCAATAGACTCACCGTTATTAGTTCTCAGCGAACGACTGTCGTCATAGACAGCGGCATAGCCCGTATTGTCTAACCCCAGCCCAGCAATCACATCTTCACGCAGATAGTCTTCATAGGGTTTACCCGAACGCGCTTCAATAATGGCGGCAACTATACCAAAGCCAGTATTGGAATAGCTGTAGGTTTCTCCAGGTAGCGCCTCTAGCGATGATGCAAATGCTCGCTCAAGAAAGTCATTCTTATCAAGCTGCTCTGCGTCATCTCCCACCGATTCCGAAAAACCGGCTGAGTGCGTCAGCAGCTGGTGTAGCGTAATCGCGGCCTTATCTTCTGGCACGTTGTTAAAAATATCACTCAGTGTTTCATCAAAACGTGCCTTGCCCTGCTGCACCAGTTTTGCCGCCATGACACCGGTTACCGTTTTTGTAATCGAATTAATATCCACCTGCGTCAGCTCCGGTGGGACTGTATCGACTGCCGGAGACCCAAACTCACTGTACTGTGTGGGCCCATCACCGTGAGCCACCGCAACAATAACATTTAGATTCTGAGCTTCAATCTCTGCTAGGGCGGCGTCTAAACGCTCTGGGAAAGACGCATTGGTTGGCACTGGCTGACACCCATGAGTAACGGCAATAATTGATACTGCGATCGCAGCTGAAAACACATTGTCCATGCAGGTCTTAAGAATTAGCGCAGAACTATATCGCCGCATTACTTCTGTATCGTCCCTCTTTCTTGGTCTGAGCTTAACCTAGCATGCATACTATTGTGTCGTTCAACACAGGGATATCCCGGTTTTATTCTGGGTATTTTTCTTCATCCTTTAATAACCACCCGTTGCCTGTAATGTGACTCACTTTTCCGTCGTTATTTGCACCTACAATGGCGAATCTCGCCTGCCAACTCTACTAAACCGACTGCGATCGCAACGCCTTCCTAACTCCCTAACCTGGGAAATCCTGATTGTCGATAACAACAGTCACGACCAAACTGCCCAGTGTATTCACACCTATCAGCAACAGTGGCCCGAGCCTGTTTCCCTGCGATACCTATTTGAGCCGCGTCAGGGCCTGGCCTATGCCCGTCGCTGTGCCATCCAGGCCGTCAACAGCGAGCTGATTGGCTTTTTAGATGACGACACATTACCCGCCAATGACTGGGTCGCCCAGGCTCACCAATTTGGCCAACATCATCCCCACATAGGGGCCTACGGCAGCGCCATTGACGGACGATATGAAAGTGAACCCCCCGCTGGGTTTGAGCGCATCGCCAGCTGTCTGGCCGTGATTCAGCGAGGGGATACCCCTTTTCAATATCATCCTAGACAGGGAGTTTTGCCTGCCGGGGCCGGGATGGTTGTCCGGCGTCAGGCATGGTTAACCTGCGTCCCCACAGAGCCCGCCCTTAAAGGCGTGTGTGGCACCAGTTTGCAGACCAAGGGAGAAGATGTAGAAACCTTAAACCATATCCGTCAGGGGGAGTGGCCCATCTGGCACAATCCTCAGATGCGGCTGACCCACATAATTCCCCAAAAACGTCTGTGCCCCAGCTATTTGCTACACCTGTTTCAATGTATTGGCGTTAGCCGCTATCACCTACGTCGCGTGCGCTATCCACACTGGCAACGCCCCTGGATGCTGCTGCTGCACGGGGTCAATGACCTGCGTAAGCTGCTGACCCACATCTTAAAAACTAAACAGTTTTATCCCACCGACCTGGTGACAGCCTGTGAGCGCACACTGCTGATCCATAGCTTTATCAGCCCCATATACAGACTGCTAGCGGCTTTTGAGTATCGGCAGCGTAATAGTCACCGTTGTCCCTGATGTGGTATTCGACGTGATGGTTTACTGTCCTCGATGGGCGGTAACAATGCGTTTAACAATCGCTAACCCTAACCCGTTGCCGTTAGATTTGGTTGTAAAAAAGGGTGTGGTAATCTTTTCTAAAATTGAAGGAGGGATTGGATTGCCCTCATTTTTGACCTGTACCGTCAGGTAGTCTGCTTTAGAGGGGTGAATAATCTCCCACGTAACACTGTCGCCAACATTAACGGCTTCGCAGGCATTGCTAATTAGATTGATAAACACCTGTTTCAGCTTGTCAGAATCGGCAGACACAATCGCCGAGGTGGGATTAGTCACCAGCGTTATGTTGCGATCAACGACAGCAGGGTGAGAGCGAACAGAGTTTAACAGATCCGCGCTCCACCGGTTTAGCTCTAACGGTTTACAGTTGAGAGCCTGGGGTTTAGAAAACAGCAAAATTTCATTGAGCAATCGCTTCAAGCGATCCGCTTCATCTAAAGCAATATCTAAACGTGCCTTAAATCGACTGTCTAGGTCTAGCTTTTGAAAGCTGGTTAGCCCCATCAGCACGGTTGTCAGGGGGTTACGAATTTCATGCACAATCATAGAAGAGAGTTCCCCAACCTCCGCCAGGTGGGAGAGAGCCTTTTTAGCGTGGGCTTCAGCCTGTTTGCGTTTGGTGTCGAGCCGTTTTCTCTCGCTAATATCTCGAACCATGGCAAGAATACACGGTCGCCCTTCAAATTCAATGGGCGCTGCAGAAATTTCAGCCGGTAGCTTATGCTTTGACTTTGTTAAACAGGTGAGTTCATCGGTCCATCCTCGACCGTTGTCAAAAACAGCCTTGGTAAAGTTGAGCAGCTGAGGCATTTCCTCAGGATGAACCTGAGAAATTTTGGTGGAGTTGAGCAGTTCCTGACGGGAATAGTTAAGCAGCTCGGTCGCCCGCAGGTTGGCTTCTAAAATTTGATCTTGAGCCGGATCAATCACAAAGATGGCATCGTTGGACCCTTCAAAAATTTTGCGAAACCGCTGCTCTAGTGATGAATGGGCAATACTTTCTACCTGCAGTCGGGCTGAAACCTGCTGAAGCTCGGTACGGTAGTGGTCTAGTTTTTGGGTCAGCTGTTGGTTAACGGTAGCTAGCTTATCTTGAAGCAGCTGTAGAGGGTGCCCCGATGTCGCGGCATAAGATGTCGCGGCATCTAACGCTTCGCGAGGAACCGGCTGATAGTAATGCTCTAGCTCCATCGCCATTGCAGCTTGCTTCGCCATTAAGGTCAATACCTGCTGAGCCTCGGTTTGAAAAGGCTCAATGGCATGACGAAGGGCCAACAGCACGCCACAACAGTGCCCACGGGGTGTTACCAGGGGCACACCGCAATAGGCTACGCTCAACGTAGGCTGTAGTGAGCCAGTAGCCGAGGCTTTTTGAGCAATGATGTCCTGGGCAAGGGTGTTCCAGTCGTCGCGGTTTTCGGGCTCACCCGGGTGTAGCTCTGGGCTCACGATAAAGTCATAGCAATCTGGCGCTAGACGCTGACCTAGCATGACGCGGCTAGCGCCTAACCCATGGCTCAAACCCGATATTAGCTCCTCTAAATAGGCATCTAGATGGCCTGCTCTATAATGCAACGACATCAGGGCCGATAGCCACCGAGACTCCATTTGATGAGCGGGAATAGGGGCAGTCTGGAGCTGAAACTCATTCATCGCACTCATAGAATCACTCAAGTGAGATTTCCCAGAATTTTAGATGAGTAATTCCTGAGAATCCATGATTAAAATCAAGTCCGTTAAGAAACTTGAAATCTTTGACCAATGTAAAAACGCTAGCTTCTTAAAAAAGTAACCTTGCGCTGGTTACGGCGAATGACGCCATCATCCTGTAGCTTCCGTAGCGATCGCGATACGACTTCAGGTGTCAAACAGATTTGTTCAGCAATCTCTTTGATGGAGCGGTCTAGCACACAGACTCGCTGATTGGGTGTTTTTAAACCATACAGATAGGCTAACACCCGCTCATAGGCCGAACGGATACAGCGCAGTGCCATTATATCTTTGGCCATGTGCAGCTGCTCTACCAGCTGAGCCATAAACAGTAGAGACAGGTCTGACTCATGACGCAGCAGCGTTAAAAATGTGTGGGTGGGAATCGCAATGATCTCTGAGGGTTGGGTTGCGATCGCAGAATTTGGATAAACATCATGAAATAAGGCACTCTCCCCAAACCATAGACCGCTCTCTAACGCATATTGGTTGGTCATTTGTCCATTCTCCAAATAGCGCACCAGCTGAATTTTTCCAGTATGCACACCAAAGATGCGATCAGCCGGTTCCTCGGCATGAAAAACAGTTTCTCCTGGCTCAAGTGAGAATAGATTGGGAACAGCATCAACGAGCCCCTGCTCAGCCAAACGATTCACCGCTTGAGTGTAACGATCCAATGATTCCATTGAAAAAGCACTTAGATTACGATGCTACCTAAATTAAGCGGCTAATCTAAGAGACTCCCAACAGTTGCCTAAGCTCACCCTCAATTAGTCTGAAGGTTCACTTAAAAATCACCCCTTTCGCACTCAGGTGAGATTTAAGATTTTATCAGCCGTCTCCCTTCCACCATGGCAAAGGGCACTAAACTCAACGGCCAAATAAAGTACTGCAAAAACAGTACAGAATTAAAATACAAAAAGGCCATCATCGTCACTGTCGCGGCAGTAAAGATACCCACTTTTTCTCTGAGGAAGCTCAAATACGCCAACCCCATCAGCAACAGCATGAGCAGCTTAGCCCTGAGCCCCACCAGCCAGGGATAGTCCTGAGAAAGAATAATATCAATCGAGGGAGCCCCTTCAATGTGAGAATCCCCCAAACGCGTTGCAGAAAATAAAACAGACTTAAAGAACCCCTCAGCATTCCAAACGATAAAGGGCAAAGACGTCACCAGCGGCACGCTCAAAATAATCAAAAAGCCAGAAATCAGGGTTTTGCCGTATTTATCTCGCTTTTTCCACAAAAATATTAAATACAGCGGCAGCAAAAATATAGCAATTTGTTTAATCCCCAGAGAGAGACTAAACATAAATAACGCTAGTCGCGTTTTTTCTCTCAAAAAAACTAACGAGAGAATCAAAAAGAAAATCGCTGCAAATTCTAGATGATGCACGCGAACAATATAAATACTCCAGCGGCTCAGCATGAGAATCGTCGCCGCCGCCGTGCCCAGCAGCCACAGCCGTCGTTGTTGAAAATATCTCAGGGTTAAACCAACAATGCCAGCATGAAAGATAAACGACATCGGCCGCCAAAAATATAGCCAGTCGCGATAGTCTAAAAAACCTAGCTTTTGAACCAATGCAGACAAAAGATAGGCAATGGGAAAGTAAGTGGCATATTTATCATTTTCTCGAAGATTGCCGGCCAAAACCCTGGCATAGGGATTTTCTCCACTAATAATCCGCTTACCTTCGAGCCAGATATAGTACATATCATGGCCCTGCAGGTCTTCAGCCGGTGTTTGCCAAAAGCTGTAGTGAATAAAAAATCCTGCCGATACTATCAGCAGAAAAATAAACCAATATCGGTTATCCCATCGATATGACCCTGACATAGTAAACCGTTGAGTAAAACAGCAAGTGACTAAAAATTAGCGATTGCTGGAACCGGTCTGGAGCTTAGTAGCCTCTCAACACTAAAACCATTCCGAAGATCAGCCATGCCAAAAATTAAGGCTCCAGTATGACACTAATTTTTACGTTCAGGTTTTCTGCTCAAAACGCATAATCCTAAAACAAAACCGCTGTTTAATCTCTCTACTGAGAAGATTAAACAGCGGTTTTTTAGTGTATACATTCTAGATAGCTACGGCAGAGAGACGCGCGCCTCAAGCTCGTCGTTCGACCACCAGAGTAAAGCGGGCGGCCAGCATCCCCACCGATGAGATCGCAACCAGGGGTGCAAAAAATGCAATACCAACCGCTCCGCCTACTAGACCCGCTGTTAGGGGAACCTCAAGCAACGCTCGGCCTTCAGCATTTTTAATCACAATTCGCCGGATATTGCTCTCATTGAGCAATTCTTGCACCTTATTCATCAAATTGTCGCTGTTTACCGAAAACTCCTCAGTCACCGGCTCAGGTGCAGGGGGTGGATTGGGAGTAGACGGATCGGGATCAGAGTAGCTCATGGGGGTTAATAACCTAACGTTGATCAACAAACCGGGCAAGCCTGCTCCTGTAATACTGGCTATATCCAGGAGCAAGCCGCCATTCTAAACCTTCTCTTGAGTTTTGTACCGCAAGTTTTGCACCGCAAGCTTTGCGGCCTAGTCCAAATATTTCTCCAGGGTGCTTGAAAGGGTGCTAGCAGGTACGGCACCCACTAATGTGTCAACCACCTCTCCCCCTTTAAATACCAACAGGGTGGGAATGCTGCGCACACCGTAGTTACTGGCACTGTTGGGATTTTCATCCACATTTAGCTTGAGCACTTTAACCCGTCCTTCAAAGTTATTGGCCACCTCGTCAACAATCGGGGCAACCATTCGACAAGGGCCACACCAGGGAGCCCAAAAGTCAACCAGTACGGGTACTGCACTCTCTAATACATCGGCCTGAAAATTAGCATCAGACGCTTCACTTACTAAAACACTCTCAGTCATCGTTTTAATCTCCTGAAAATCAACGTGACAGTAATACAGTAGTCCGATTATGGGTCTTCTGCATTCTCTAACTGTTCAATTATAGTTCCATAAAATTGAACTAATCGGGGTCGGTCATCCGATCCTTAGCCTTGGTTTCCCGTAATAGACCCATGTCATAATGCAGGTATGCGTCCCATTTCCCATCCAGATACGAACCAAATAACCCTGGCAGACGTACTGTATGCCCTGGGCGATCCAATCCGGCTAAAGATTGTCAAAACCATCGCCCAAAATGGTGAGCAAGCTTGTCGCAGCTGTGGCGGTGATGAGATTGCTAAGTCCACACTGTCGCACCATTTTAAGATTCTTCGCGAAGCCGGTATCGTCTATACCGAGAAGGTGGGTACCCAACATTTGAATTCGTTGCGTACAGATGAACTAGAAGCCAGGTTTCCGGGAGTGTTAGCAGCGGTATTGGCGGCAACGGATGAGGGGTGTGATGAGTAAGAGAACTCATTCAATAACAATTGCTCGAAAATCATTCACATTGGTCAACGTGGGTCCGGTGGTTACCAATGCATCGATAGAGTCAAAAAAACTGTAGCTATCGTGGGCGTTGAGATAATTTTGAGGAGTCTGACCCGTTTGCCAAAGTTCGGGCGTAATTAGGGCTCCAGCATTGTCTTCGCTACCGTCAATGCCGTCGGTGTCACAGGCAATCGCCGTAATGCCAGGTTCACCCTTTAGATAGCAGGCCAGGGCCAGCAAAAATTCACTGTTGCGCCCGCCTTTGCCAGGGCTTTGTTTCACAGTGACGGTGGTTTCACCCCCCGACAAAATTATGCAGGGTGGGGCAACCGGCTGGTGATGACGTTTGGCCTGGCGAGCAATGGCTCCATGCACCAGCGCAACATCACGAGCTTCGCCTTCAATGGCATCACTCAAAATAAGGGGGGTGTAGCCACGGGCGATCGCAACTTCAGCGGCGGCTTCCAAAGACTGCTGCGGTGTGGCAATTAAATGATTGGTGGTTGTGCTGAGCCGGTCATCATCGGGGGCAATAACCGGATTAGGGTTGCGCTGCAAATAGTCGCGAATATGCTCAGGGACAGTGATGCGGTAGCGATCGATAATTTCTAATGCATCGGCGGCTGTCGCGCTATCACCCACGGTGGGTCCGGATGCGATCGCACTCAGACTATCCCCGGCCACATCAGAAATAATCAGCGACACTACCTGGGCCGGATGGGCGGCTGCCGACAGCCTTCCGCCAGACGAACAAGATAGACACTTACGCACCGTATTCATGGCAGTAATATCCGCACCTGAGGTCAGCAGCTGTCGATTGATATCTGTCAAATTTTCTAGGCTGATGCCCTCTGGCGGCAGAGTAAACAATGCTGAGCCGCCACCAGAAATCAAACAAATCACCAGGTCGTTACCCGTCAGCGGCTCAACGAGCTGCAGGATCCGCCGAGCCCCTGCCATGCCATTTTTATCCGGTACCGGATGCCCCGCTTCAATCACCTCAATCGACTGGGTTGGTACGCTGTGGCCATAGCGTGTCGTCACCAGTCCTACCATCGGGTCTGCACAGCCAGCCTCAGCCCAGACATCCTCCACCGCTTTTGCCATGGCTGCTGCCGATTTACCGATACCGACCACCACGACCCGCCCAGCAGGTCTGGGTTTGAGATAGGGGGTCAGCGCCAGCGCCACCTGTTCTTGAGGCATAGCCGCCGCAACAGCCGCCGCAAATAAGTCCTGCAGCAGATCGGTTTGATTGACCATAACGGTAGATGTGGAGGAAAGCATAGCCCGATTTCTAGTCAATATAAACGACCTCAGATGTATCGATTGGCCATTGTGAGCAAAAAGTTCTGGATTTGCCAATTCTGGAAATCTCGACCCAAAATCGCCCCCGTAGGGACGTTCTATAGAACGTCCCTACGGGGGCGATTTTCCGTTAGGGTGATAATAATCTTATGGATCAACGTATTCGGGAGAATCAACACGGTGTTTGACGTACTAATCATTGGAGCAGGGCCTGCCGCACTGATCATGGCATCGACCTTAGCAAGCCATGGTTTGTCTCTTCAAGGATTGTCGCCGACAGCACCGGATACTCCCTGGCCAAATACCTACGGTGTCTGGTGTGACGAGCTAGAAGCCCTGGGTCGGACCGACTTGTTAGGTCACCGTTGGCACAATACCGTCAGCTACTTTGGTCGAGCCGCTGCCACTCAACCCACCCAGCATCGCCGTGGCTATGGTCTGTTTGATAAACACAAGCTACATCAACATTTGCTAGACCAGCTGCAAACTGTGACCTGGCACCGTGGCAAAGCGGCCACCATCACCCACAAAGCCGACCATAGCTGTGTCACCACCAAAGCCGGAGAAGACCTGCAGGCCAAACTGGTGATTGATACCACAGGGCACAATCCGGCCCTAATTCAGCGCTCTTCATCAGCAACCTATCCTGTGGCCTATCAAGTGGCCTATGGCATCATTGGCAAATTTTCTAAACCGCCCGTAGCACCCGGGCAGTTTTCACTGATGGACTACCGAGCCGAGCACCTGTCGGCAGAGGAGCTGACCGAGCCACCCACATTTCTCTACGCCATGGACCTGGGAAACGACGTATTTTTTATCGAAGAGACGTCTCTAGCCCTCACCCCAGCGATGGACTACGACCGGCTAAAGAACCGGCTGCAGCAGCGCCTCAGTGCTGACGGTGTCACTGTCAGCGAAGTTCATCACACAGAACACTGTCTATTCCCGATGAATCAGCCGCTGCCAGACTTAAACCAGCGAGTGCTGGGGTTTGGCGGGTCCGCCAGTATGGTGCACCCGGCCACCGGCTACATGATGGGGGCGATGCTGCGACGGGCACCAGATGTGGCTAGTGCGATCGCAGCGTCCATTGCAAGAGGCGATGTGGGGGATGCGATCGCAAAAACCGGGTGGACAACCCTATGGAATACCGAGCGCCTCCGTAAACACCACATCTATCAATTTGGTTTAGAAACCGTCATGCGGTTTAACCACCGTGAACTCTGTCAGTTCTTTGACAGCTTTTTCAAACTTCCCAAATCCCAGTGGTCCGGCTTTTTAGCCGATACCCTATCCCCGTTTGAGCTAGTGATGGCCATGGCCACCATGTTTGGTCACACCACCAATCCAGTCCGTGGCGGACTGCTTGGCGGTGTGGGTACTGACGGTAAGCTACTGCTCAAAGCCTTAATGGGAACGGCCTAGATACTCAACTAAAAAATCCGTTCAAACCCTTCACTATTAATACTTTTCCCCACCTCCAATTAGGCACCATCCCAAAACTTCATATCAAAAACAACTTCAGTATCCCTTAACACAAAACTCCTCAAATTCCATCCAACCGGCTCCATGGAATGCGAGAATACCCATTGACGACGCCACAAGGGAGATACGACATGGCTGCATTTCCAATTGACTTAGGCGCATATAAGCGCATTAGTCTTGACCCGTCTACGCCAACGCTGACCGATGAGCAGCGTGAGGCCATCAAAGCAAATATCCAACTTTGCCGTGATGCCATTGTCTTCTTTACAGCCACTGGTGCTGCCCGCGGTGGCGGCGGTCACACCGGCGGTCCCTACGATACCGTGCCCGAGGTCATGCTGCTGGATGCCATTTTCCGAGGTGCACCTGACAGCTATGTCCCCACCTTCTTTGATGAAGCCGGTCACCGTGTCGGCACCCAATATTTAATGGCCGCCCTCAATGGTGACCTGCCGGCCGAGCATCTGATGAACTACCGGGCAGCCGGTTCTCATCTACCCGGACACCCCGAGCTAGGCTTAACCCCAGGGGTAAAATTTAGCTCCGGTCGATTGGGGCACATGTGGCCCTACGTCAATGGTGTGGCCCTAGCAAACCCAGGCAAAGCTGTTTTCTGTCTCGGTTCAGACGGTTCTCAGCAAGAAGGTAACGATGCTGAAGCCGCTCGTCTAGCCGTGGCTCAACACATCAACGTCAAGCTGCTGATTGACGACAACGACGTTACGATTGCCGGTAATCCTTCCAAATATCTACCCGGCTACAGCGTCAAGAGAACCCTTGAAGGCCACGGTCTAAAGGTACTTGAGTGCAACGGTGAAGACGTTGACGCCCTCTACACCAACATCTGCGAAGCCATCAATACCCCCGGCCCTATCGCCGTCATCCTCAAGCGGCCCATGTGTCCTGGTATTGAGGGTCTAGAAGGGTCTAACCACGGTCACGACGTGATTTCTGTTCCTGCCGCTATCACCTATCTAGAATCTCGCAGCCATCAAGCCGCCGCCGACATTCTCAAAAACACTGAGAAACCCAAGAACCCCAATACCTACCAGGGCTCATCTGACAAATCAGATGCCAACCGTAAGGTGTTTGGTGCCGCTGTGGTTGAAATACTCAGCGCCATGAGCGAAGCAGACCGCAAAAATAACGTACTTGTTGTAGACAGCGATCTAGAGGGCTCCTGTGGTCTAGATGCTATCCACAAAGCTCATCCTGAAGTGTTTATCAGCGGCGGTATTCAAGAGCGGGGTAACCTGTCGGCAGCAGCCGGTTTTGGTATGGAACAAGGTAAGCAAGGTATCTTTGCCACCTTTAGCGCCTTCTTAGAGATGTGTATCTCTGAGATCACCATGGCCCGACTAAACTATTCCAATCTGTTGTGTCATTTCTCCCATGCCGGCATTGATGACATGGCCGACAACACCTGCCATTTTGGTATGAACAACCTGTTTGCCGACAATGGTTTAGACGACAGCCATCCCACCAACGTTTACTTCCCCGCTGACGCGAACCAAATGCGCGCCTGTGTGAAGTCAGTCTTTAACGACCCCGGCCTGCGTTTTATCTTCTCTACCCGTGCGAAGGTGCCCATGATTTTGGACACCAGCGGCAATGAAATGTTTGCAGACGATTACACCTTTACCTCTGGTAAAGATGACATCGTCCGTGAAGGTACCGCTGGCTATGTGGTCACCTTTGGTGCCGCTCTGTACCGTGCCCTAGATGCTGTTGAGAAACTCAAGGCAGAAGGGATTGATGTTGGCCTGATCAACAAAGGTACTCTGAATGTAGTAGACGAAGAGTCTATCGCTAAATTTGGTGGTTCCCCCATGGTGCTTGTGGTAGAAGCCTTTAACCGTCGCACCGGTCTCGGTAGCCGCATGGGTTCCTGGCTACTAGAGCGTGGGTTAACTCCCAAATACGCCCACATCGGCACCCACATTGAGGGCAGCGGCGGCCTTTGGGAACAGTTCCCTCACCAAGGCATTGATTCTGCAGGCATTGTTGCCAAAGTAAAAGAGATGCTAGGTTAATCGCAATAAGAAGTCTCAATAAATCTCTTTTAATAAAAGCGACAGGATCTTACAAGATTCTGTCGCTTGTTGTGAAATAAGATGTAGCCTCGAATGTACTAGACATAAGATTTTTTTTAACTCCTCAGACTTAAAAACTCTCTACTTTTTAAGTCTGAGGAGTTAAAAATTTTCATGATTGGGAGTATTTTGAACAGTCTCACTTGTATTAGAGACAAATTCTCAAAAAATTAGGATGAGACAAGTCCTCTCAAAACCGTGATGTTTAAGAGACTTGTTGATGCACCGTCGCTAAAAATTGCCGTAGTAGCGTTATCAAATCTGTCGTTTCGGTCTGACTCAAGTCTGCTAAAAACTGCTTTTCCCGCTCGAACAATATCGGCATTGCCGCATCGATTCGCTCCGCGCCAGTGTCAGAGAGTTGCACAATAATGCTACGACGATCATCAGGATCTCGCAGCCGCGTTACTAATCCATTCTTTTCAAGCCGATCAATACGATTAGTCATGGCCCCCGAAGAAAGCATCAGCCACTGATATAGCTCAGTCGGCTTGAGTTGATAAGGAGGTCCCTGCCGCCGCAATGTGGCCAACATATCGAAAGACCACACTGTTAAGTCAAAGTCGGCCAGCACGGTTTCTCGATGCTTGCTCAGCAATTGAGCAAGCTGTAAAACCCGCCCCACGACGGCTAGGGATGAAACATCTAAAGCAGGGGCTTCGTGTTTCCACTGAGCCAGAATTTTGTCGATAGTGTCTTGAGTCATGGAGACATTGTATCTCTATCTCAAGATACTTGATATTTATCTTTACATTGGCTATCTTGAAATTAAGATAAATTTCAAACAGGAAGTTTTCTCTTTCTCGAAAGATGCGTTTGGCGGTGGCGCAGCCAAACGCAATTCAGTACACATAAGGACTTTGAACATGAAACTTACACTTACTAAATTTCAGGTAACGGGCTTCTTTGTCGGACTACTGGCATCAGGGCTGCTACTGACCTCTGTTACGGCTCAGGAAAAGTTGAAAAGAGCGCTGAATCCGCCCGAATTAGCAAACTCTTTGCAGTACGGTTATTCACAAGCAACGATCACCACAGCAAATGCTCAACTTGTTCACGTTGCTGGGCAGGTCGGTATTACCGAAGACGGTCCAAACGACTTTGAAAGCCAGGTTGATCGTGCCTTTGACGCACTGGCTGCAACCTTAGATGTTGCTGGCACCAATCCTGATAACGTCGCCAAGATTACGCTGTTGATTGTGGATCATGATGCGGAGAAACTCGCCTACCTGGTGGAAAAGCGTAAAGCCTTTTTCGGAGACAATCCCCCGGCTAGTACTTTGATTCCGGTGCCAGAACTCTACGCTCCCGGCGTACTTTTTGAAATCGACGCCGTTGCTGTGGCACCCGGTTTGAATGAATAAACTCTTTTGATACTGATTTCACAAAGCTACCCATGCACATTAAAAAATTAGATCATGTTGGCATCCGAGTAATGGATGCTGACAAATCCATGCAGTTTTATACAACTCTTGGGTTTCACATCACGCGCAAAGACTACGAAGAACAGGTCTTTGTTGTAAAGCATTCAAGTGGGATCGAGATTAACCTGATTGCTCACGGTGATAACAGTTTCGATCAGCAAAACATCTTGATGGATGTGGAAGAACGATACCCTGGCTATACCCACTACGCGATTGAGGTGGAGTCTGTGTTAGATGCCAAAGCTTTTTTTGAGTCTATTGATATCAAGATAAGCGGAGGGCCTGTAACTTTTGGCGATGGTAAAACCTCAATTTTCATTCGCGATCCTGACTTGAATGTCATTGAGTTTACAGAACTTCCTGCTTCATAAGCGAAGCGAAGTTTGAACTCTGATTGCGTGTCGCTGTCAGTAGACCTAGACGGTCTACTGACAGCGACACGACAGATGCAATCTGGTTGGGGTGCAATAATCCTATCAATTCAGAATCCGGATGGGTTCTACTGTCGACCCTTCAGAAGGCAACTCAGTGATTTCTGTCTTGCTGTATTTGACTAACAATAACTTGATAGGCATTGCTGATTTATTAGGATGGACCGATCTGCTAAAAATGCTATGTAATCCGTGCTTCATAAGAGTAGAGTACCCACAAGGGTGCTGTGTGTGAGTCTATAGGTGTTTACGATTAGTAGTTATCAAGGAAGCAAGCGCGCGCGTGTATTTCTGTCGGAACAACAGTGTTAGCAAGCTTTCAACCATATGTATTTAGAGGCGTTCAGCTGTTTCTGTTACACAACCCCTAGATAACAACTGTTAACACGTCAATTTCTTGTCTTGCATCTTACCCAAAGCCCTATGTATAATCTCAATAATCTTAAACAAACCATCGTTACTGCTGCCAAGCGAGTGTTCCACCGTTTTACCCAGGAAATACCCAACACTCAGATCCAAAGCCTCTACAAGCCTCGCCCTAGTGGTAAACCTAACAGCACCGTATCTGGCGGCAGTCGAAATCGTAGAAAATAAAAGCTAGACGGCTCCTCTTGCATCTAGATTACATAGCTCACAGCTAGCGCTTCGTGGAACATGATTTTTTAAGTTTCGGGCTCACTCGCTAACTGTAGGCGTTGGATTTTCTCGCGCCCCAGGCTGACATGATTGTCGAGGCGTTAGCTAGTGTTTCTAGAGTGTCGAGGACAGCGACTGGGCCATCGGCTTATGGAAGCAGCTAAAGCGCAAACTAAGAATCTTGGTGCTGACACCTTTGGCGTTATGGTTATCCACAGCTATGGGTCTATTTTTTTACTTGAGTCACTCGCCAGCTGAGCTTGAGGTTCATCCAGAAATTCCAGGCGGTGACCACTGCGATCGCAATCAAGTTTGCCAAATACCGATACTGCTGACCAAAGACCACATTAAAGATCAGGTTTAGCAGCAGCACATTGAGCACTAGCCCCGACAGACAAACAATATTAAACTTCAAAAATCGTTTGAGCCGCGCCCCGGTTCCCTGCTGTGATTTGGCGATATCGGCAAAGGTCCAGGCATCATTCCACAAAAAGTTATTGAGAATGGCGACTTCACCGGCAACAATTTTACTGCGGGTTAGACCCCAGGCCAGGGTGCTGGGGTCACTCAGTAGATAGAGCACCACCATATCCACAAACACACCGCTTAGACCCACAACACCAAATCGCAAAAAGCGACCGATGGGAAACGTTTGACGAAACCGAGCAATCCGTCCTTGCGATCGCAGTCTGACTAAATGCCCCAAATACTCCACATACTGTTTCCAGGTAACTTTGCTTTCCCCCGCCTTGCGCTCTTGAAAAACATAGCCCACCTCAGCAATGTCCCCCACCTGACCACGACCGATTACCTCTAGCAAAATTTTGTACCCAAGCGGATTTAGAGTATGCCCGGCAATGGCACGGCGACGCACCATAAAATAACCGCTCATGGGGTCGCTCACCCGACCAACCACGCTGGGCAAAATCAACAACCCCAACATTTGCGCCCCCCGCGATAAAAACCGGCGTAGAGGACTCCAGTCGCTAACACCACCGCCTTCCACATGACGGCTGGCCACCGCCAGATCGGCCCCTGTTTGGATGTGTTGCACCATCTGTTTTAGGGTCTCGGGGGGATGCTGCAAATCGGCATCAATGACACCCAAAATTTCACCACGGGCCACCTGCCAACCACGAATCACGGCAGAAGATAGTCCCCGTTCCTGCTGTCGCCGCATGACCCGCAGTTGCGGATAGTGAGAGGTTAGCTGCTGGGCAACTTCCCAGGTCTGATCAGGACTGTTGTCATCCACAACAATTAGCTCATACTGGTCTGGCAACAGGTTATCCAACAGTGCAGATAGATGAGACACGAGCTTGCCGACATTTTTGCTTTCGTTATAGGTGGGAATCACCAAAGAAAACGGCAGCTCGGTGGATGTAGATGCAATCCTTAACGGCCCTTGGGGAGGCTTAACTAGCTCAGAGAGATAAGTCATTGATATAGGACGTATAGGGTGCGGCAGCAGACAATGCTGCCACAGCAAAGAAATTTTATAAGTAGTCGGCAGAAATTGTAGGTAAGACCGATAAAGTCTTTTAGCCCTCATCTAGAGGGGGCGATTGCCCAGGGACTATCCTGAACTTGGATAATAAATTTCAGTAGCTACTTAGACGATTTATTAATTTGTATAAGTCCGCGATAAAACGGATATTTACCAAATGTACCCAACGACTTAAAGGATACACGCATTGGCACTTCATCATTATTATTCCCCTTGATTTGCCGCAATGTAAGCATGCCCTGATCTGCTACGGGGCAGGGGGTGTCTGAAGCGCAAATATATAAAAATGAAGATTCACCCTGATTGACTAATTCTGTGGCCAGCTGCTTTAGGGCTTCATCGGTTTCAGTGCGAAAAAATGTTTTTAGCTGGACACTGGGCCAGAGCTGATGGGCCACCTGCTGCTGAGACATGGCAACCCAACGCTCTTCATAATTAGCCAGGGCAACAATTGCCGGGGCAACAGGCTCATAGGTGCTGGGCAGTGAGGTGGAATTGGTTAACCGATCGCGATAGGGCTGCAGCCCACCGTTCACCAGATTGGTATGAATACCTAGTGCCATCACAAACGCGATCGCACCCAGCAGACCCCATCGTTTTTGGCCAACTGGCCACAGGTGCTGCAGGCCCGCGGCCACCAATAGCCCCGTAATTGGGACCAAAATTAAATATTGTCTAGGCCCCCATTGCAGATCGTGGGTGGCCGGAGGTGAGATTACTGGAGCTGCGATCGCAAACACGCCACCAATGGCCAACAAAATAAGCCCCGTAGAGCGAGCCCTGCCTCGCAGCAGCCAGGGCAGACCGAGACCCAGTAAACTAGCCGGGAAATAGCGCAGTAGCGACATCACCATGTGACCATAGTTGCCCCCAATTTGGCCTAATCTTTGGCCCAAGGACTCAGCTCCTTGTTCCACATACACCCCCATGGGGCTACCATAGGCGACAGTGTTTATCCCCAATAATCCCAAAACAGTCAGCACCATGGCCCCAGTAAAGGCAATCACCAAACTCAGAGTGAGTCGACGGGGCAATACCGCTCGACACCATACCGGTAGCTGAGACAAACGACTGGTCCCTGTAAGTGTGCCTAAAATCAGCACCAGACATAAAAATTCAGGCCGAAACCAAACCGCCAGACCAACACAAACACCGTTCACCAGGGCCTGATTAACACTAATGCGGTTGGTTTGGCCTTTAGGCAGAGCATGTAGCAACATCCCTGAGAGTCCCCAAAATGCCAGTGCTACGGCCAGGGTATGCTCCCAATACATCGCTCCATAGAGTGTGAGCGGCGATGCCACAATCACTACCGCCATACCAATTGCTGTAATTCCTGAATGGATTCGCCAGACGCTGCACACATGCCACAGCCGTAGCCAGGTAACCCACAGCGATATGAGCGGCACCACATACAGACCGTGGTGTCCCATCAGCGCATAAAACGGAGCCGTAATGGCTGGAAACGTAAATGGAAAGGTAATAAAGTAATTGCCCTGTTGCTCGTAGACATAGGGGGGAGCAAAGGGATAAAGCCCTTGTCGCCAGAGGGTCTGCACCCAATCTGGCTGTGAAATCTCTAGCGATGCTTGCCAGTTGCCCGTACTAAACTGCTGGGCCAGTAGTGCCTTGAGGCCAGCATCACTGCTAAAAAATACTCCATCGCGGCTGTGGATCTGCAGGGCCAGACTGAGTCCGATGCCGATTATGAATACCAGCCCAGGTAAAATCCAGGACAGCCACTTTTTTGATTTGAGCATTAAGTCAGATTTTAAGCTTGGTCGTCAATCTATAGTCTGTAATTAGCTGGGGGGCCACATGCTTGCTAAGTTCAACAAACACTGGGTCTAGTCTCAGAAAAGACGATCCTAGATTGCCGCAAGCTTTAAGGTTGGTTCTGCTTTATACAAAGCTTTTATAAGCATTGCGGAGCAATAGTTGAGAGCTACCTAGCTCCGTTGCGGCTCCTCACGGCCACTATCTTGAGGCTCATACACTGGTGGACCGCAACCATACCAAAGCAGCCACCTGTGTAAGTCACAGGTGGCTGCTTGAGAAAATTAATTGTCTAGAAGCCTAATTAGACTGCGCTCAGTGCAGGAGTCTGCATGGAGTCAATCAAAATCTCGGCAATCTCGGGGCGAGTAAACTCGGCAGGGGGCTTTTTACCCTCTTTGAGCATTGCTCGAACCTTAGTACCAGACAGGTGGATGCGCTCTTCCTTAGTGCTGGGGCTAGTTTTGGCAGTGGCCATGCCGTTAGTGCGAGTGCAGTAGAAAGCATGCTCAAACTTAACGGGCTGAATTTTTAGCTCATTCGAATTGAATTCGTTAAACAGCTTTTGGGCGTCGTAGGTGCCGTAGTAGTCACCGACACCGGCATGATCACGACCCACAATAAAGTGAGTACAGCCATAGTTTTGACGTGCGATCGCATGCATAATCGCTTCCCGAGGCCCGGCGTAGCGCATCGCCGCTGGGAATACACCTAGCAACGTACGATCCTTGGGATAGTAAAGACGCATAATAGTCTCATAACACTTAACCCGAACATCGGCAGGAATGTCATCGGCCTTGGTCATACCCACCAAAGGGTTAATAAAGAGACCATCAACAGTCTCAAGAGCCGTTTTAGTAATGTACTCATGGGCCCGGTGAATCGGATTGCGCGTCTGGAAAGCAACAACCGTGTTCCACTCTCGATTTGCAAACTCAAGCCGTGTCTGCACTGGGCTTAAACGATACTCTTGAAAGTTATCGTAGGGAATATCATTAACTAATGAGATAGGGCCTCCCAGATAAACCGGACCCTCAGCTTTCATTGCTTTTACACCAGGATGAGCATCCTCAGTGGTGAGATAAACCTGCTGGGCTTCATGGTCTTGATCAGGAGTAAACTTACTCTCAACCGTCATCACCGCCAGAATATCTCCATTGGGATGAGCTAGAGCAATCTGACTATCCAGACGACACTTTGCAGCCTCTGATTCAGGAATCTGTAGCGTTACGGGAATAGACCACGCTAACCCGCTGCTAAGACGCATTTCATTAACAATTAGGGTATATTCAGACTCATTAACAAATCCCTCTAAAGGACTGTAGATACCGGTTGCAATACACTGCAAGTCAGCGATATTGCGCGTAGAGAGTGTAATGCGCGGTAGTGCATGAGCCTGCTCAAATGCATCCTGACGCTCATTGCCCTCTAAAGAGCGATTAATTAATTGCTTACCATGGGGCTCAATCAAACCTACAGACATAGTGTATCTCCTTTGCGTCTTTATTCTTAACCCAGAATACATTCAACAATAAAATCGAGAAAACAAGCCTAAGACTTAACCCTATGATTGTTCTTCTCTTCTCTAATTAAGCAGTTTTTCGCAGTTTATTCTAGTGAAAAATTTCTGAGTGACGATCATCAAGTGTATTTTGAGCACTAACTAACCTTTTCTTGAGTAGTGCAAAATAGTTAGGGTAAAACGTTCTCAGCCAATAACAGAGATGGACGATAACTGTTGCATACAATTAGCCAAAATCATCCAAACAGCAGCCTCTGCTTTACCAGCTTCCGAGAATAACTAGCTTAAACGTTATGAAACCAGGATAGACAAGACTATCGCGATTAGGATATCCGCGCTTTATCTTGCTCTATTCGTTCAACATAGTTTTTCGCTCAAGTGCAGATTATCTTCTAATTATCTAGATTGCTGTCTTTCGTGATACACATCACTTGATCACAGTTGTTATTGGCGGTTACTTTTTTCAGTTCAGCATAGGTTCTTAAAGCTCATGAAAAAGCTTAGCCAAGGATATTTTTATCAAATAGTAGATGGCTATCAACTGCCTACATTTTAAAAGTAAGCGATTGTAGACAAAGCACCGTTACAGTCAGCACAGCGTATTTTCTAATAACTCTATGGATTGCATAGCCTGCTCAAATACCAGCCGCTATCGATACCAAGCGCGATGACTCCTCTTCATTTTTTTTAGTCATAGTCATATACACAAGCTCTGGTATAGCCCAAACAATACTTGTTTAGCTCAATTATTAGAAAATTGACAACGTCTAATCTTCTAAATATTTTTATTCACTCAGAATCAATTATTGACTTTGTTTTCTGCACCGAAACTCAGAGTATAAAAATAACTCTATGTCGGTCAGTAAAAACAACTTGATAATTTGTATCGGAATTTACACTCATTCTAAAAGCATTGATATTTAGGGTATCTGATAAAGCAAAAATCATTTACTCAAAGTAAATTAATCCTTTGGGTAATGCTAACTGCGAGATATCGCCAGGGACGAATCCTTAATATTCTGAGGCTATGTTCTTGATATCTTCATACATATGGCGGGCTAGTTCAAAAAAAATGAAAGTTAACAAAAATCAGATAAAGCTGCTATTATTTCTACTAACGTCTGATTTTTAAGAAATCCTGAAGTCCCATAAAAGCTTTATGTTCTTTCAGCCAAATGGCGGATGGATACGCTTTCAGGGCTATTATGGGTTTAGGCACGGATTCTTCTTATCAGGGGAGTTCGCTTAATTCTTAAGTGTTAAACGTTTGGTCTCTAGATAAATAAAAGTGTTTGGCATATTGAAAAACTGTATGACGGCTACTTTTTATTCCTGAAATCTTGCCTAGGCAGTTTTTCGGGATTTCCTCAGTCTTTTAGCTTTGCTTCTAGTGTTTAGTTTTTAGTTATTCACGCTATCTAATGACTATCTGGAAGTTTGATTTGGTGTTGATAACTGGCCTACGTAAAAAGGCCTTTCGGGCTGTCAACGTTTGTGTTGAAAAGAATGTTTAGTGTTCTATATTTAGTTCGAGCGCTTTACTTTTGTTGTTGAGGTTTGTCTCATGCAGACTCTTCGAGCGGCTGCTGCCTGTGATGATCATAATCTCGTAGTCGGCACACTTTCTTTGGGCAGTCAGTTGTTTCCCTGGCTGTTTCAACGGTATTGATGTGTCACCGTGCTGTGGTAGAGGTGATGAGAGTACTTTAGATCTGATGTTTGAATACTCTTGGAGCTGATTTTCGGTTACAAAGTGAGTCTATGTATACTGACTAAACTGTTGCATTTGCGCTATTTTAACAACAATCGATTGTTAGCGTTTGCGATCGCATCGAAGGGTTGCTTACTGGCTTCAGCTTTAGTACGCTATAGCGTACAATTTTGTAAGCTGATGCATTGTTTAAGGTCTATTTGTTCTAAATCAGTTTTTGCGGAGTAAGGCAGGGCTATGTCTATATTAATGATTGGTACTCAGCGTTCAGGTTCCAACTTAATGAGATTAATGTTGAACCAGATACCCACTATTGAGGCACCACACCCACCCCACATTTTGCAGAGATTAATGCCTCTGATGTCTTCCTATAAAGATCTCTCAGATGCATCTACATTTGCTCAGCTAGTCGACGATGTTTGTCAGCTGGTCGAGCTTAATCCTGTTCCTTGGGAAGGCGTTGTTCTAGATAGACAAGACATCGCCAATCGCTGCACCCAAAACTCTTTGGTTGCTGTGTTTTCTGCTGTTTATGATGTTCTAGCAGAAACTCGCGATGCAGAAACTTGGTGCTGTAAGAGTCTGTCCAATGTCCACTATGTGCCTGAAATTGATGAGTATCTTCCTAAGGCCAAGTACCTTTACCTGTACAGAGACGGTAGAGATGTAGCGGTGTCCTTTAAGAAGGCTGTTGTTGGTCAAAAGCACTTCTACCACATTGCACAGGACTGGGCAAAAGCTCAGCGTGCAGCACTCAAGATGCGTCAGAAATTTGATGAGAGTCAGTTCTTTAGCATCAGCTATGAGTCTTTAACCGGGTCCCCCGAAGAAAGTCTCAAGGCTCTGTGTAAGTTTTTGGAAGTAGAATACAGCCCATCTATGATGAGCTTCCATGAGTCGAGTGAAGCTAAAAACACGGCTTCCTCAAGTTCTCTTTGGGACAACGTAACTAAGCCCATCATGAATCAAAACACCAAGAAGTTTTTGAAGCAGGCTTCTGAAGAAGAAGTGAGAATCTTTGAACTGGTGGCTGGTGATGTATTAGACGCTCTGGGGTATGAGCGTACTCAGACCTCTTCAGATGATGTGGCTGATTTCAGCGCTGAGGAGATCGCCCAGTTTGATGCCGAGAATCAGCGTTTGAAAGCTGAGAAGAAAGAGACCATGGATGCGGAGGATAGGGCACGCCGTGAGCGCCAGGCTGCCTTGCTTCAGGCAATTAAAGACCGTGGTTCCCTAGCCGCTGTCTAGCCGTAACTGTCTGAGTAAAACGATAGTGATGGGTTGGGATCGTCCCAATCCATCATTTGAGGTTAGTCAATAGCACATCTTATCTGCAGTACCCATGACTAAGAACACTATGGTCACTCAGTCCGAGGGTCCGAGTGAATTTACAAGTAAAAAGGAGACGGTTAGCCTTAGCTACTTGTTTTGGACATTTCTTAAGATCGGCAGCACCGCCTTTGGCGGATTTATGTCGTTGATCTCTGTGGTAGAGAGCTTTGTGGTGCAGCGACGTAAGCTGATGACCCACGAAGATATGCTGGACGGTATTTCTCTAGCCGCTGTTCTGCCCGGTCCCATGGCGGCCAACGTAATTGCCTATGTGGGCTATCGAATTCGCGGTAACTTGGGCGCACTGGTTACCAGCGTTAGTTCGTTGTTACCCTCCTATCTAATTCTGGTGATCTTCTCTATCTACGCTGAGCGATTTGAATCTATCCCAGCTGTAGAGAAGGCGTTTATGGCATTTATCCCTGCCATGGTGGCGATTATTTTGGCAGCCGCCTGGCGTATGGGTAAGAAAACGATTAAGTCAATTCGTAACTGGCGGGCGATCTCAATTGCAGTGGTATCTGCCCTGTTCTTAAGGTTTGTGGGTGGCTTTTACACCACACTGTTGATTGTGGCGATCTCTGGTGTTGTTGGTTATTTCTGGTACTTTAACGAGGTTAGGCGACAGGCGGCCTTAGAGGAAAACCCAGCCCCGGCACCTGAGTCTAACGTTACTAAGGGCGACATTATTGCTTCGTTTGTATTTCTGAGCTTCTTTTTGGTGTTGTACGTCGTGCCATTGCCCTTTATCAGCAATGACAGTCTGGCTCAGTTATTTATTACATTCTCAGGTATGAGTCTGCTGTTGTTCGGCAGTGGCTATGTGTTTATTCCCATGATTCAGGAGCTGGTGGTCAACACCTACGGCTGGATCAGTCAGCCAGAATTTACAAATGCGATCGCACTGGGCCAGCTAACTCCAGGTCCAATCCTGATTAGTGCAGCTGCCATTGGTTACTCAGTTAAGGGCATTTTGGGCTCCCTAGTCGCAACGGTTGGTATTTTCTTCCCACCCGCTGTGCTGATGCTAACCTGCTCACATTTACTGCAGCGTATTAAGCGCTCGTTTGCAATCCAGGCGGCGCTCAAAGGGATTCGCCCGGCTGTAGTCGGTCTTATTTTTGTGGCAGGTATATCCTTTGCCCAGCCCATGTTAGAGCTTGGTCAACCTGCGGTAGCCTATCTAGTTACAGCCGTAATTTTTGCAGGGTCCATGGCAGCACTGCTGAAGTGGAAAATCGAAGTAGCTTTGATTATTCCCGTCGCTGGTGCCATCGGCATTCTCCTATACCCATAGGGTCAGTGCTCAGTGAGAGTTTAAATCTCGCTGAGTGCTCGCCAAGTTAACGTGTCGACTGTTCCACTGATCGGTAGCCCCTGATCTAACTGAAAGCGTTTAACTGCCTGGTGCATATCAGGGCCAAATTGCCCATTAACTGTATTGGTGTAGTACAAGTCAATGGAAAGCAACTCTTGCACCGACTCGACTGCACTGCCATAACACCCCGGTTGCAACGTTGGCATATTAACCGGGACGTCGGTTAAAAGCGCCTGCCATGTCAGGAATCCAACGATCCCATCTGGTCTTAAGAACATACGAGATAGAAACGTTTTAACAGCAATCTCAGTTTCGTAGTCAAAAACACCTGTAACGGAAATGGGTCTCAGCTTTTGGCTGAGGAGCTGTTGCAGCTTGGTGACCTTGTTATGATTAGACCCAAGCCTGAGTAACGTTTTCGAGGTTAAAGACATCATAGGGCATCTATGCGTGGATATTAAATTAGCGAGAACGCCAGTGTTCTGAAACAGAGAAAACACCTAGGTTTCTGGACTGGCCCAAAAGTCGAAATATTTCTTAAACACAAAAAAATTGATAGCCTTATCAATTTGGCAAGACCAATACTGCAGGCGACAGTTGTTTAAGGACTTATTAAATCATCAGTGTTTGTAGTTTAAGATACAAACTTTGCTCGGCAATTAACTTCTTAGTATTTGATCACAAAGAAGCTAAGGTTTTTGTTAGCCGTCTATTAATTAAAGTCGGTTTGAAATAGGTGGCGTGAGCCAATGGCTTACACCCCGAGATGTGTCTAACAGCAAGTGCATGTATTATGGCCTGTTTTGAATTAGCAGTATTAAGTTAAAAGGCTTATTTAATAAAATGCTTAAAGAACGTAACCTTATTTAACCTAGAGCTATATTTTTGGACTAAGGCTGGAACACTATGCGATCGCGCAGATTATATCGGTTCAAGACCACAGCCAAAACAATTTAGAGATGTGGCATTAAGCCGTCGGTGGCAACAGAGGCTGAGTGTGTAACAGCTGATCTGGATTTAAGAAAAATAAAATAGGCTGATTATCTGGCTGCACAATCAGGCCAGCAACACATTGAATATTCACTCTGGCCGCATAGTTGGACGGTAACGGAACAATTTCTGATTCACCAAATTGCCGCACAGTCGGTGACGATGCTATGGGCAGTCCCACCAGGTCTCCTTGACGACTGCGAATAATTAGTAAATACCCATCATCAGGAGATTGTTCGGCCGCAGCACTTGTTGTGGGCTTGGGAATATTCCCAAACACCTGATAAGCAATGTCTAGTACTAACAGTTCTCTGCCTTCGTATACAGTTAGTCCAGCCTCAGCATTTTGATAGTTCCCTTGAGTCTCACTTTTTGGAACTACCTTTTTAACTGAAAAAATAGGTAACGCAAACCATTCACGCTGAATTTGGAAGACAATCACCTGTTGAGTTGTCTCACCCTTATGGGGTCTCAAACGTCTAGATTTTAGGGGAGATAAAATAGCCATAGGACTTAATTACACTGCACTAAGGGGTTGTGTTTGAAGTACCTTTTCAATCATCTGCAAAAGCTCATGATCTTGATAGGGTTTAGTAATATATGCTGATGCACCTAGGCGCATCGCAAGCTGACGATGCTTATCACTACCGCGCGAAGTCAGCATAATGATGGGCAAGTTTTTCAGTTTAGAATCCGCTTTGATCTCGGCCAATACCCCATAGCCGTCTAGACGAGGCATTTCAATATCACAGACAATAGCATCCACCGACAGACCACCAAACAGCTGATCGATGGCATCTTGACCATCTTTACCCTGCTCCACATTATAGCCAGCCTGCTCTAGCGTTGTTCTTAGCAACTGACGCATATTGATGGAGTCATCAACAACCAGAACATTGGTTTGTTGCGCCTGGGGTAAGGCAAGCGGTCGCGGTGGTTCGTCGTAGTCGGGTATGGAGTGCAAAAGAAGATGCCATGGATGGGCATTACCGGTCTTAACATCCTCTACTTCATCATTGTCAATCCAGTCGAGTAGCTTACTAGCATCAGCCAACGGTACTACATGGCCATCCTCTAGAATAGTACAGCCGTTAAACCCAGGCGGTAAACTAATCACGTTTTCCACCTGACGGACAACAACCTCTCGCTCTCCCCAAAAGCGATCAATATGAATACCATTTAAGCGATCGCCTCGGTTAACAATGAGAATTGAGGGTTCATTGATAATGGGCGTAATCTCTGTTGTGGTTGACCGCATTGGACAGCGAAACTCTAACCACTGCTCTAAATGAATCAATGGAACGGTAAGCCCTTCCCAATTGATGACTTTTTGTTCTGGAGAATCAAAGACCTGGACAGCATTGAGACGAATCATTTCCTCAATACCGTCTGTTGGAAACGCGAGACGCATCCCTCCACTTTCCACCAGCAGCACCCGCATAATCGATAGGGTAAACGGAACACTGATGGTAAATGTTGTGCCAACACCGGGTTGGGTATCTACCTTAACCTCACTGCGAATCTGTTCAAGATTTGTCCGTACCACATCCATGCCGACGCCGCGTCCAGACAAGCTAGTTACCTTGGTGGCAGTACTAAACCCAGGTTCAAAGATCATGCCCAGCAGATCGCTTTGGCTCATGGCGTCTAGTAGCTCATCGGTGAGCCCCATCTGGTACGCACGAGAACGAATCTTAGTGAGATTAATACCGGCTCCATCGTCACTAATAGAAATTAGGGTTTGATTACCTCGATGGGCGGCTCGAATTTCAATCGTACCCTCTGGCTTTTTCCCTTGGGATTTTCGCGTCTCAGCATCTTCAATACCGTGGTCAAAGGCATTGCGCAGAAGGTGCATCAGAGGATCGCGCAGATGTACGGCAACAAACCGGTCGATTAAAGTAGTACCACCGCCGATCTTAAGCTCGACTGATTTGCCATATTGCAGCGATAAATCACGTACAGTTCGGGGAAAGCGCTCAACAATGTCAGCTAGAGGTCGCATCCTGGCACGGGTGACATTAATTTGCAGCGCCTTCGCAGTACGGTTAAGGTTGCTAGATGCCTGCTTAATGTCCCGCATGTTTAGCTTGACGTCGCTGCTCACCTCTCGCAGCTGTACAAGAGTTTCGCGCTGGTCCTGCGACAGCAAATGCAGATCACTGTAGCGATCGAGTTCCAGACTATCAAATGCCTGATCGGTTGTTGCAGAGTGCTCAGTGAGTAGGATTGAGCTGGTGCTCCCCGCCGCACCGTTAGCGGTTCGGGCAGGATGGCCATTGCTGGCGTTTGTACTAGGCACCGATGTATCAACCGCCAGCTGATCGCAAAATATCTGCAGCTCAGCATTGGTGGTATCTAGACTTTTCATCCGCTGGGAGAACAAATTCATTAAGTCCTCCATTTGATCCAGACGCGAGTTCATGGTGTTACGCTGGATAATCAGTTCTCCAAATAAGTCGTTTAACTGGGTTAAGAGCTTAATGGGAACTCGAACCGTGTTCTCCTGTAGTTCCTGGTTTGGAGTTGGGTTTGTAGAAGGCTCAACTGGCTCAACAAGAATTTCAACAAACTCATCGGATTCATCATCTGATGAAGTCTGAAAAGACTGAGATTGAAAGGTTTGAACCTCTTCAACTTGAGGTTCAAAGACTGTTTTTTCGACCTCGGGCTCGACCTCGGGCTCGGGCTCGGGCTCAAAGTGAAACTCCTCAGGATCAAAGTTTTCGATTGCGGCTTCTATGCCAGAGAAGTCAAGTCCGCCACCAGCAAAATCAGGTCCGTCAATCGTATCGGAGACCTCGTCTGTAGCAGACTCAGGGGCGCTATGGGGAACGTTAATATCTGCTGTCGTAGCAGCGGCATCGAAAAACAAGTTCTGCTCTGTATTTTCCTCAAAGGCTGTCGATAAGGGTTGTTCAAAAATTAGCTGTTCTGAAAAATCAGCATCCACCGGCTCATGGTCGACGACCTCGGCTTCATGAGTAAACTTAAGGTTAGAGAGAGCATCCGCATCGTCCTCTAAATCTAAAGTCTCTAGCTCAGAAATTTCTATTTCAAAGTCTTCTGAGTCTGACGATATCTCTGGTCTGTCTTCGTTGAGTACTTCATGCTCCATCGAAGCATCAGCGAGGACTGGCTCAAACTGGGTGGGGAGTTTGTCGAATTTGCCCACCATCACCAACGCCTGGGAGCGCTGCCACACCTCTAGAGCCTGATGTGCAATAGGTTCGATTTGGTGAGGAGCTGCCGTTCCTAGCTGTTGATGAATTGAATCACATAGGCTAATAAATGCATCTAGCTGCAGCATTTTGCCAAGATCGTGCAGCTCCTCTACCATCATCTCTAGTTCTTCTCTCAGACAGGGGGAGCCTGGAGTTGCAAGTACTGATGAGAGACGTTCCAACAATTCTTCTACTTCAGTGCTAAACATGACAACGGCTGTGTTGTCATCGGAGTCATCAGATAGAAGCGCCAGCTCATCACTGGGTTGAACTTCACCTAAATGGTCCCGTAGTTTCTCAAAACTAGGATAGGCATGATCGTTTAACCATGATTCAGTAATCGGCATCGCTTGACGATGAAGCGAGCTAACCTGACGCATCCCATCCAGACCTTTTAGCAACAGCAGCTCCAAAAAGGTATCAACCTGAATTGAGCTTCTACGAGCCTGCAAGATTTTTAAGGAGTCTTCAAATTGATGCGATAGCTGGCTCAGGGATGGGCATTCAATCATTGAGCCAATACCTTTAATGGTATGGGCCGCTCGTAGAGCTGCATCCATCTGCTGGGGGTCAACGCCTGTCTCAGCAAGCCCAATTAATACTGATTCAATAGTGTTGAGATATTCATCAACTTCATCTAGGAAGTTGAGCCAAACCTCACGATCTGCTTCATGTGACATGATGTTTAATTTAATAGAGCAGAGCTGGTTGAGAAGAGAAAGACTAAAAAGTGGTGTAAATCTCTGGGATAGATACCCTGCTGAGAATCGGCTCAACCCTATCCCAGAGATTTGTTAAGGGTCGCTAAGCGTCTGTTTTAACCTTAAACTGGTCTACCGCAGACTCTAGCTCGCGGGCAACTTCCACCGTGTTGTGTAGAGTTCCTGCAACCTGTCGTGATGACTCAGATGTACGCTTAGAAGCTTGCGTAATCTGCTGCATCAGCTGGGTAACTGTTTGGGATGTTTCAGCCTGCGAAACCGTTGCTTTAGAAATGGACTGCAGCAACTGGTCAATACGCTGGGATACGTCCACAATCTGTCCTAGCCCTTCTTTGGTTTCTTGTACCAGTTGAGTACCTTCTACCACCTGAGCTGTACCTCGTTCCATGGCTTCTACCACGTCTCGGGTACCCATCTGAATGTTTTTTACAATCTGCTCAATTTCCTTGGTAGCTGCTGCAGACTGTTCCGCTAGCTGACCAACTTCACTGGCAACTACCGCGAAACCTTGGCCTTCTTCACCAGCGTGGGCGGCCTCAATACTGGCGTTCACCGCTAGCAAGTTGGTTTTCATGGCAATCTCGTTAATCAGCGAAACCACCTGAGAAATCTGCTGGGAGGATTCACCCAGCTGTTTTACTTTCTTACCGGTTTCTGCCACCGTTGACCGCAGGTCTAAAATACTTTCTACTGTGCGGTCCATGGCTGTTCCACTATCTTGAGCAGCTGTGGAGGCGACTTGAGCGACCTGAGCTGCCTGACGAGCGTTGTCAGCCACTTCTTGAATGGAGTTCGACATTTGCTCAACTGAGTTTAGGGTGTTGGTAATTTCATCCATCTGTGCCAGCGCTTCGTCCGCCAGTTGTTGAATCGCGCCCTCACTCTGGTCAATGGAGACATTTACCTGTCCTGTTGCTTGTTTTACCTGAACAACAATCGTCCGTAGGTTCTCAATAATGGCGTTGAAAACGTCACCAATAATGCCGATTTCACCCGCTGTTAGCTCGGTACGTACAGTAAGGTTACCGTTGGAGGCTTCTTCCATCTCGTTGAGCAGCTGTACCAGCTCGCGCTGCAGGACTTCGTTACGTTTGCGTTCCTCTTCAGCTCGCTCAACCTGTGCTTGGGCAGAAATCTGTTGCTGTACCGATTCTTCTTGCTTTACCAGCAGTGTTTGAATCTGGGAGGCCATCAGGTTGATGTTGGAGCCTAGCTGGGCGATTTCGTCTTCACCCTGGGTGTTAATTCGGGTACCAAAGTCACCTTGACCCAAGCGTTTTACCGAATCAGTAATCTGCAAAATCGGTAGTGTAGCTCGGGTGGCTACCAGGGTTGCGATCGCAGCTACCAACAACACCGTAATACCAGTACCCACAAGTACCGTGTTTAACAGCTGTCGTGATGCCGTATAAGCCGTAGCCGTATCCACCAGCGTAACTACGCTCCAGTTTAGCTGAGGATCATCAGCCTCATTAAGAATAGGTACATAGGCCGTTAGCTGAGCGCTGTTTCCTGACCCTAGAACCGAAATTTGCGGTTCTCTATCCTGTAACCAAGGAACCTGATCAGATAGATTCGCCAGAAGGGCATTCGGTTCCGAGTCTTGAGCGTTGGTCAGAAAGATTTCCTCATTAGCATCGATCAAAGCCACCTCAGTATTTTGAGCCGCAAATTGATTAATGCGTCGCTCCAGCTCCTCGGCGGCAAGACGTACACGAACAATGGAGACCATCTCACCTGTCTGGGTGTCAAAAATTGGTGCCGCACCCACCAGTACAAAGTCCAAGTCTCCAGCCAGCGGCGCTCTTGGTTGTACCCAAGTAATAGACTGGGTAGTGACTACATTTTGGAACCAGTCGTTTTGACTTACGTTGGACCTAAACGCACTAGGGTCTTGGACAGAAATTGGATTTACGTCGAGGTCCACAACCGCAATATCATCATAAATCGGTGACGACTCAACCAGGTCTCTAAGAAACGCGTTTCTCTCAGCCGTAGTCAGCGCTTCACGCACCTTAGGGTCAGCAAACGTACTCAGCTTAGAAAATGTCTGCAAGTCCTGGAAACGCGCATCCATAAACTCTGTCGCAAAGTTAGCAATATCAGCTGTTGCTTCTTGTCGAGCGCTATTTGCCTGGGCCGTTACCTGCTGCTCCACTAAGAAATATCCCAGACCCCCTACACCGATCACCGGAGCCACTCCCAGCGAAAGTGCCAGACCAAGCACTTTTGTCTTAAGCGTTAGTTTTTGCCAGAATCCTTTAGAGGATGCTTGAGCTCCAGACTGTTCATCATACTGGCGATTGGCAGTCACAGCGGGAGAAAAACCAGTAGAGTCCATGCTGTCAGGTAGAGGTCCGTTGCCAGCAGTGAGATTATCCAATTGAGAGGGAAATTCAGTATTAGGGGCCATTGTGGTAAATCTTTAAATTAGGAGTGGATAGAAGGTACGGTAAAGATTAAGCGCTAAAGAATTAACCCTAAGCACTTTGCAAGATAGGAGAACTAGCAATTGCTTCAGCATCTAAAACCAACAACATCTCATCTTGCTGCAGTAAACAGCCGCGTAGACAAGGTGCTATGCTTGGAGCAAAATGCCCTTTTGGTGTTTGAATTAAGTCTGGCGGAAAGCGAACAACTCCCCTCATAACAGGAACAATCAACCCTAACAGTGACTGATTGTGTGCTGTCGAGACGAGCATATTTTGTTGCTGCGACCTCTGAGCTACACGAATAATCACAACGTTATAACTACGAGTATTGGCAGGTAGCGGCGTCGACAGCAGCATATGAGCTAAATCCACCAGCCACATTACCCGGCTTCGTCTAGTAGACAACCCCAGCACGCAGGATGGCATATTTGGCATAGGCGTAATCTGCTGTGCTGGAAGCACAATCCCCACCTGGACCTGACTCATTGAGAACAGTGCGGGTGTTTGCTCATTCAATTGAAAGCTCAAACAGGCCGCACCAGATGTTGCCTCAGATTGAATTTGTCTATGGGCAAGAACAGATGACTTCATTGACTTAGACTGTATCGAACGGCGTTAACAAGCTGATCTTCGGTAAAAGGTTTTGTCACATATACGTTGACTCCCTGTTTCATGGCCCACAGACGGTCAATCTCGCCCGATTTGGAGGTACACGCAACGATAGGTACCTTTTGAGTAACAGGATTTTTCTTGAGATTACGACACAGCTCCAGACCGTTCATTCCAGGCATTACCAAATCAGTCACAATTACATTTGGCTGATGCTCAACTGCCTTGCTCAAGGCTTCCTTAGCATCGGTGGCTACGATTACGGTGTACCCGCCTTTCCTCAGATAGTTGCTGATCAGTTCCAGTTCGTTGATAGAGTCATCGACAACTAAGATCTTAGTCACTTTAGTTCACCTCAAAAGCTTTTGTTTGAATATTGGTTGGGAAAATCAAGTCCGTAAAAATTAGCTTTAAATAGTCAAAGAACTATGTATAAACCCTGACTACTTTAAGTATCTTTTACGTTAGGTTTCTAGATATCACATCTAGCAAACTAGCTCTATTAAAAGGTTTCTCCAAATAGTCTGTAGCACCCACTAATTTAGCTCTTGTCTTATTGATAATCCCTTTCTTGCCTGTAACCATTACAACTGGTATATCTTCAAATCCGGGAAGACGTCTTAACATCCTACATAATTCATAACCACTAATTGTTGGCATTGTAAGATCAAGTAAAATGATATCTGGCTTAAGTCGTTTTAATTGAAATGTGGCTTTAATTGGCTCAAGAAATTTAAATACTGAGAAGTTTTCTTCACCTAAAAAACGCTCAATTTGATCCAACGTATTTGGACTATCATCAACACAAGCAACGACTGGTCTAGACTTTTGTCTTTTTGACTTATTGGGTGAATAAGGTGTGGCAAAACTTCTACTTAACTCATCGGTCTTGAATGTATCTGATTGTTGCCCATTACTAGTTGAATAATTCTCAAGTCCAGACAACCGATCAAAGGGTGATTCTGGTGCTCTTAAAATAATCGATTTATCGTTAATATAGGGATATAAAAATTTTGCGACATCCAGCTCATCCTGCTGCAGAATGGCCGCGATATGACGAATGCTATATCCACGTAAAATTGTGCCTAGCTTACTTTTTAATCTAGGCGATATAGACGCTGAGTCGTTGGCACTAAAAAAAGCATCTTGACTAACAATATAGGGACGCTGATGGGGAGACGTCATTAGAGGACTTAGCAGTTTCCAAGTCTTGATACGTGCCTGACAGTTTTCAATGGTAGCTGTCGGATCAAGTTTAGAAAATACGGGAATTTCAAACAGCTCTCTATCAATCCTGACAGCGCCACCTGAAAGAGATAAAAATGACTCAATGGCTTCTCGAGTTAGCTGTTCTATGAGTTCTTTAGCCTGCCATTCTTCTAAATGCTTCTGTTCAATCAGATAGCAAATAATTTGGTACTCAAAGTATTGAATTGATTGAACATTATCAGGCTGTATATCCAATAACTCTTCTGAATTTTCTTCAAGCCAAGAAAGCGCTTCTTGACTCATAAATGCCAACTTGAGTTTGAGCCATTTAAGGGAATAAGCCAGACTTTTTTCAGAAGCATGGGAAGCGTAGTTTAACTTGCCGTCTTTGAAATATATCCACCACGACATTGACTTTGCATCAACTTCTAAACAACCACTTCCGTAGGTATGAACGAAGCTTGCTAGCAAAACCGGAGGTTGAAAACTTCGGATAGATTTAGTGGTATTTGTGAGTCTTGACTTTTGCAAGCTTTTCATTAAGTTCATGTCCTTACACTTCCCGTAGGTCTTGATCCATTAGCTATTGCCTAATGAATGTGACAGTAGAAATACGATAAAAAAGTCGTTTTAATTTAGCTTTTTACAGCTATGTAGCGTACAGCAATCTATTCTCAAACCGCTAATAGATGGATATAGATGTACAGATGTTAATGGTTCCCAAGTTTTCAATATTCATTGATTATGCCTAAATTCAAGAAAGTCGTTTGAAAAATTCTCTTTCTCGCAGTAATATTTGAGAAAGAAACAAATTCATGAAAACCCTATTTCTGTGTAGCTTTTTTTAACTTGACCTAAAGGTGAGCATCATTAGGCTAGAAACCTATTCATTGCTTGAAATACTCTCTCCGGTTACCTAATTCGAAAATTGAATGCTAGTTTAGAGAAACTTCTAAGAGTTTGATAAATGCTAATGCTACTGAGAAAACGATAGACATTTTGTGTTGTCTAATTCTTGAGAAGTTTCTACTATGTAGACTATTTTTATGTGATGGCTACGGAGCAAGTGTAAAGATTGGCAAATTTAAATGTTAGCGGTGCCGTCGTGAGTCATACCTATACAGACTATGACCGTTAAATAGACAGCCTAGTAAAGCTGGCGCTCCTGCAGAAAAAATATCTCCCAACCAATTGAGACCATCGCTAGGGTGAGAAGGAAGAAAACTCAGTGCTATTGAATACAACGATTACCTAACATGGGTAAATCGAAATGTCTGTTGTAGATGCATTTGTGTCAGGCTCACCCGTTCTTAGAAGCGTTGTGATGATGTGGTAGATAAGCCCCTCGTAATCTGAGTTGTTTGGTAGATGACAACGAAACAGCGGATTAACACTTCTAGACGGAGTAGATGTTCTGTACTTAATACAGTATTCTACTAAGCCAACGGTTTTCATGTAGACGAAAGTAGATTTATCAACACTTTGTATAATTCAGGACTATCGTCTTTATGTGAACAAAATATCCTGATTTGGTACATTAGCTATGAAACCCTAAGGTTGTACATGAGTTTATAACTGTTCAAAACGAACATTAGTTCGTTACGTCAAATGTTTCTAGCACAGTAGCTTAGACACCATTTTTTAACAATCATTCATATCCCATTACGGTGCTTTGGATATGTAATCTGGCTACTTATTTCTGGATTTTAGTGTGGATATATTTTAGACCAAAGTAGCAACTTGTCTAAAACTCTCCTGGATCGACTTTAGGTATAAATTGATAGCATATACTTCTATCACTGCACTGAATATCCCTGATGTGCAAATGCTTGCTTGACTGTTGAAACAGATGATACCAGGGTTGAACATAACTTTATGCGGCTGATTGGGCTCCCTATTGAAGTTGAACTGCTTGATGAACCCTGGGGGCAATCGTCATTTTGCCATTATTTTCTGATGGGTTATCCTACGCGTCGTAGTTTTGTTCGAATGGGTATCTCGCTGTCGTAGATCCGCTTCACACCATCTCCATGAGCAACCTCAAATGTACGTATGTCCCTCACTAATTGCATGAATTCTGAAATGTCAATCGAGGCTGATTGGTCACTGCCCCATAAATTTCTATCTAAGGTAATGTGTCATTCAATGCAGCAAGCTCCCATCGCTACAGCTGCCATTGTTGTTGCGAGTCCAGACTCATGGCCTGAATAACCAATAGGCAATTGATAGCGTTCCTTTAAAGTTTGAATCACCTGTAAGTTAAACTCCTCCGGTTTAGATGGATAAGTGCTTGTGCAGTGCATAATCAACAAATTTTCTGTGCCCAGTATGTCTACGGCATGATCGATTTCATCCAGGGTGCTCATGTCTGTGGAGATAATCATCGGGCGACCATAGTGGCGATGGTGCTTTAGCAAATTGTCATCGGTCAGACTGGCTGAAGCAATTTTGTAGCAAGGCGGATTAAACTGTTCTAATTTGACGGGTTGTTGTTCCTCCGGGCGATCTGTCCGTCGATAGAGGCGTTGATCGGGGGCAGTAATTGATAGATCTGAGGCAATATTCACAATCACACCGCTGCCTCGTTTGGCCATGGCTGTAACAAATACCTGGCTACAGAGAAAAACTCCCTTGAGTCCCACATCTAACTGAAAATCCCATTGGTCTAATGGAAAATGCTCAAAGCGTGACATTTCTGTTATGCTGCCATCGCTGTTGACCTTGGGATCAATGGCGGCATTGTTAATTAAAATATCGACTCCGCCAGAGCGGATGTCGCGATAGCTCTAAAGAGGTCAATTTTTAACGATCCAGATCGAGTAATGTCTTGATCAATCAACATCTCACATTTTTGTAAACCTGCTTATTTGTGAAGGATTTTATGACTAGTCAGCCAGAACGTATTGTGTTGAATTGAACCCAACCATGTTGTAGTGATTGAGGGATTACACCCTCTCTATGATGAACGGGTACGCAATCTTATCGATTTCAGTGTTTATCTTGATATCAGCGATGAGGTAAAGGTCACCTGGAAAATTCAGCGAGATATGGTCGAACAGGGGCATACTTACGAAGATGTGTTGGCTTCTGTCAATGCTCGTAAACCTGATTTTGAAGCCTATATCGACGTCCAAAAACAATATGCCGATATCATTATCCAAATTTTACCTACCCAGCTTATTCCTGACGATAAGGAGCGTAAGATACTGCGGGTGAAAATGATTCAGAAAGAGGGGGTTGAGGGTTTTCAGCCAGTTTATCTTTTTAATGAGAGAGTTGCTGCTCAAGCATCGTGAATATCCGGGCTCTCAAAATGGTAGTGGCTTATTTCAAGTGTTGGTGGGTCTGAAAATGCGGGCTATCTATAAACAACTCACAACAAAGGTGACAGCGTAATCACTCGTTTTTTAGGGTTGTTGGACTTCGGATGGATACTTAATGTGTGTCTTACTTGATGCCAGGGAGACATTTAATCAGTCTATGACTGTTATAGATTCAAACCTTACGTGTAAATAGTTTAATGCCTTGCTATCATCTCGTCTTTTGAGGGAACGCAAGGCATTAATGGTGATCTAATTCTAATGTGGGCCTATTGTTGACTACTTGTTTTTTGCGGCTGCTCTTTGATGAGATGCTGTAGCCTGCAATTCCTCAACCGCATCCCATGCTGCTGCACAGGCTGGTGATGTTGCCCCCTGCTCAGCACATACTTTGCGAGCTTCCTGACGGGCCACATCTATCTCATCCTCAATAAATAGACGCTTTGGTTTCTCGACAAAGTCGCTCTTACGCAAAATATCTGAAATTGAAATAACGCCGAGCAGACGGCCTTGTACCACTGGAGCACGACGAATTTTAGTATTCGCAAATAATCGCGCTACGTATTCCACGCCGAGATCGGGCTGCACTACGATGCAAGGCTTAGTCATAATCTCAAACACACGTACTTCTTTTGGATCGTGACCATAGGCTGCCACCTTATAAACAATGTCAGTTTCCGTCACCATGCCATAGGGATCTGCTTCATTACGGCGCTCTACAATCAGTGCCCGTAGCCCCTTATCTTTCATTAGTTCAACTGCTTCAGCCACTGTGGCCGAACCGCTAATGGTAATTACATCAGCGGTCATAATGTCTTTTGCCTGCATCATTATTGCACTGTCCTCATCTAAACATAAGTAAAAGAGATCCCCCTTTGTGTGAGAATCCCTTGGTTAACCCTTTAATCTGTCCGATTTTATGGAAGCTGCCTACTAGACAGATTACACATCATATTCCCGCTGCTGCAGAACTTCTGGATTATCCATGTAGGAATCAGATCCATAGAAGTCCTTCTTTGGTTTCTCGACAAAGTCGCTCTTGCGTAAAATGTCTGAAATTGAAACAACGCCGAGTAAACGGCCCTGAACCACAGGAGCACGGCGAATTTTAGTATTGGCAAACAAACGCGCTACATACTCCACCCCCAGCTCTGGTGTTACTACAATGCAGGGCTTAGTCATAATCTGATAAACCCGCATTTCTTTGGGATCATGGCCATGGGCAGCTACTTTATACACGATGTCAGTTTCCGTCACCATGCCATAGGGATCGTCTTCATTGCGACGATCCACTATCAGCGCTCGTAGTCCCTTTTCCTTCATTAAGGCAACTGCTTCAGCTACGGTTGCCGAACCGCTAATAGAGACCACATCCTTGGTCATAATTTCTCTAGCTGCCATCATTGATTTGATCTCCTTATTTAATAAAATTCTGTGGTTGGATGAGCTTCTTTTTATTTAAAACCCGGGCAAGCCTCTAGCACTGCATCACTTTTCGTACATAGCACCATCAAATAATCACACCGATCACAAACGGTGCGGGTGGCAGAGTGATCAGCTGCACAGCGATGTGCCATCGCTGCCGACAGCTGATTGATATTCAAAAAGTAACGATCTGCGATGGCCCCACAGTGGAGACAGCGAACTTGCTGATGTGAAAGAGGCTTAAATTTGGGCATGGCGTTTAGTCTATTAACCGCTGGCAAAGTCTGCAGCGGATTTATTCAAGGTTGTCTTCTTGATGAGTTTGAATTGTGCAATCGGATTTGGGATATGCAACACAGGTCAAAACAAATCCAGCTTCGATTTGCTCATCTTCTAAAAATGACTGATCAGACTGATCAACGCTGCCCGAGGTTACTTTCCCAGCACAGGTGGAACATGCACCAGAGCGGCAAGAAACCGGTAAATCGATACCTTGCTCTTCAGCTGCATCCACAATGTATTGATCGTCGGGTACATCAATAACCTGCTGTGAACTAGCTTCATCAATCAAAGTTACTTTGTATGTTGCCATCTGTTATCTCCTGACTGTAAAAAAATGCGTTGCTATCGGTGTTACCCAGGACGGCGATTAAGTTTGGTAGGCTACTAGAAACACCGCGACCGAAATACCTATATTCTGAAATTATCGGCCTTGGGCCATTTGGCTTTGTTCTTGTCACCATTACTTCTTCTGCCTATGACTGCCGAGCCTCAAAAGAATGCGATCTGGGAAAGACTGGACCTTGGAAGACGTAGCAAAGCAGCCCAAGGAGGCTATGCTGGCTATGGATCGCCTGCCTTTGGAAAAAAATCAGTCAATGGCAACCTGGTGGCCGATGAAAAAGAGCAGCAAATTATTGAACTAATTCGCCGTCACCATAAGTCTGGAAAATCGCTGCAACAAATCGCCAGCTGGATGAATACCCAGGGCTATAAAACTAAGCGAGGTCGCGAATGGCAGCGGATATCGGTTAAACGAGTCTTGGATCGACTCTATGGCAAAACCCCCAGAGTGACCGATACGCCTAATAAGGCTAAACTCGCTTCCATCTCTGATGATGAGGCTCAAACATAACCTAAGTTCCCCCAACCGCTATTTATGCGGGCTTTTTGATGAATGTAACGTTACACCCCTAACTATATACCTCAGACACATCAAAGTCTATACTCAATAGGCTTTTAAACTTGTTTCTCTGTTACATCCCCAATGACCCCTAATAAGGCCCTTAATTCAATGTCAGTGTCCATAGCCGATGTGGGGCCCCGACGGCGGCTGGGGAAATGATGTCGCCAACTGATGATGGTCTGCCAGCGGATGGCCTGCCAGCAGATGGCCTGCCAGCGGATGGCCTGCAGACCGTCACACCGCTGGTGACGGATGCTGTTGATCGAAATGTGTTGATGGTGTCGTCTGATTGGCCTTTGAATCGTGCGATCGCAGCTATGGGGGCCATCCGTAGTAACTGTGGGCTGACGGAGGGGGGTCAAACCAGCCGGCACACCAGCTGCGCCTTGGTCGTAGAAGCAGAGCAGATTGTTGGCATTTTTACCGAGCGCGACATTGTCAGGCTCACAGCAGAGGGGATAGGTTTAGGCCCTCTGAGCGTTGCTGAGGTCATGACCTCGCCAGTCAAGACCTTACAAGAATCCGCGTTTCAAGATATTTTTGCAGTCTTATTTTTGTTCCGTCGCTATCGGATTCGGCATTTGCCCATTGTTGATGAGCACAATAAACCGGTGGGTATTGTCACCCCCGATAGTATTCGGCGGGTGCTGCGCCCGGCCAATTTGCTCAAGTTGCGACGGGTGGCTGATGTTATGTCCAGCGATGTGGTCCATGCCTCGCCTGAGACATCGGTGATGCAGCTGGCTCAGCAGATGGCAAAGCACCGGGTTAGCTGTATTGTCATTGTCGAAGTGGACAGCCACGATACCGACCGCTGTGAGCTTCAGGCATTTACGCCCATGGGCATTGTTACCGAGCGCGATATTGTGCAGTTTCAGGCCCTGGAGCTAAATCTGCAGCGGCTAACGGCTCAGGATGTGATGAGCACGCCACTGTTTTTGTTAGAGCCGACGGATTCTTTGTGGACGGCCCACCAAGAAATGCAGGTCCGCCATGTGCGCCGTCTGGTGGTGTCTTGGAACTGGGGGAGTGGTTTGGGCATTGTTACCCAAACAAGCTTGCTCAAGGTATTTGACCCAATTGAGATGTACAGCATCATTGAGAGCCTACAGCGAACCCTGCATCAAATTGGCGATGCTTCCTCCTCAGCCCAGACTCTGCAGACTTTGCCTAAAACCGAAGCCCCGGTCGCTGACCTACTATTTGATATTGAAGCCAATTTGCTAAGTCTTTCGAATGAAAGTGGTTTGGAACGGCAGCAAACGTTAGTGCAGGGAGCCCTAAAATCGCTACAGCAGGTACAGAAAATGTTGGGGAGTTGAAGATTACTAATTATCAGTTCTCAATCTGCTGCCAGTACTCATACACGCTGGTGGCCATGGTGAGAACACCGGTTGCGATCGCATCCTCATTCACCTCAAACCGAGGATGATGCAGGGGATAGTTATGTCGATCCTCAAACCCCACCCCGAGGCGAAACATAGCTCCCGGTACCCGCTCGGTATAGAGGGCAAAATCCTCAGCTCCCATGGACGGTTCAAGTAGCCATTCAATGCCGTGCTCTCCTAGGGTAGATTCGGCTGCATTGGCCACAATCTGGGTGAGTTGGTCTGTATTGATAACCGATGCCACCCGTCGCTGGTAGTTGAGTTCATACTTAGCCCCGTGCAGTTTGCACACCCCCGACACCATGTCCTCAATCCAGCTGGGCAGCTTTTCATAGACATCGGGCTGTAGAGATCGCACTGTTCCCTGCATGACTACCCGGTCGGCAATCACATTGGCCGCTTTGCCCCCCGAAATTTTGCCAATGGTAATGACCACCGGGTGCAGCGGGTTGAGCTGTCGGCTAATGGACTGCTGCAGCGTTGCCATCACCTGGGAGGCGACCCAAATCGCATCAATGGCCTCATGGGGGCGAGCCCCGTGACCCGATTCTCCAAGGATGACAATTTCTAAATCATCCGCTGCCGCTGTTAGGGCTCCTCGGCGCAACCCGACTTTACCCGCCAGAATCGTCGGAAACACATGCACCCCAAGAATTCCGGCCACATCTGCTAAGACATCATCAGCAATCATCCATTTAGCCCCCTGCACCGTTTCCTCGGCAGGTTGAAACAAAAAGCGAGTTGTACCGGCAAAGCGCTGCTGTTCGGTTAGTTCTGCCAGCACCATGGCTGTACCGAGACCGACCGTGGTGTGAACATCATGGCCACAAGCATGCATAATGCCCCGATTTTTAGACGCAAAGGGTAGCTCCACCTGTTCAGGAATAGGGAGTGCATCCATATCTGTCCGCACTGCCAATATCTCGGATACTTGCCCTGTCCCTTGCAGATTAGCGACGACGCCAGTTTTACCCACCATTTCTTGTACATGAAATCCGTAGGATGACATCACCCCTGCCACATAGGCCGCTGTTTGATATTCCTGACCGCTCAGTTCTGGATGGGCGTGGATGTGACGACGAATTTCAAGCAAGCGGGGGGTAATTTTCTCAGTAATGGCTTTGATCTGGTCGTGCATGATGTAGAGATAATGGGCGTTTATCTAGTTTAAGGAGTTAACGGGCAAGCTGCTTAGAACAATCACTCCTCCCAAGTTAGGAATGCTTGCCGCTGTGGAAAAGCAAATGGTTTACTAGAATTCCAATTGGCACTTGGTGCATCGGTCGGTCCAATGGTCTCTAATTATTTAATTACAGTTGGTTGCTCAGCTCCAATTTTTTTAAGGAAATGTAGACGTTAGCCTTGAAAAGCGTAGAGGACAGCCCCGATGGCACTCGAATCTTGATATGAAATACGTTAAGCACCTGGGGCGACTGGCTCCAAAGGCGTTGCGATCGCTAATTATCATCCTGGCCGTTATCTTGACGGCGACAGCGGCCATAGCCGCCCGTGGGCCTGCAACACCGTCACCCGTGGACGGGGCCGCCGATACAGAGCTACTGATCGCCCGTGCGCTGCCGGGGGTTTACACCGTCCCATCGGCTTGCTCAGTCCCCATCATCCCAGCCTTGCTGACACCCGACGAAATTGAGCTGCGGGAGTATCAGGCTGATTTTGCTAAGTACATAGAGGAGCAAGCCACCCAAGAGCAAGAGGTTAACTTAACCGCTCAGCGAGATGTGCTCGCGATTGAACGATTTCGTCTCGACTGCGAAATCATGCTGCTTCAGGCTAGACAGCTATTAGACACAGATGCGCCAATCCTTGTTGGGCCTAAAGTAACCGATCAAGAAATTGAGCTGCGAAAACGTCAGGTACAACTTGCTCAACAGATCGATGATAAAGAAATCGTCTCGCATGAGGCAGGGGTCGCTTCTCTTAACCGTGTGTGGACTGCTAGACGTGCCCGCATCGATGCCGAGATCTTGTTGCTGCAGGCTACGGTTAAACAAAGACTAACTGGGCAGGGTGGCTGAAATGCGATGGCTGATTTAGGGAATGAACCGGTCTAGAGCCATTGCTATCTGACGGTATCTCACCACTAAAGTCATCCCGAGGATCAGCAATGCCCTGAAATTAAGGCATTTTCTACACCTTACGGTCATCTTTTTAGAGTATTTTTCTCATTTCTTTAGGGTTAATAAGTCACTTTGTAAGACGATCTATTCAAACAAAATCTAGACCTGAATGCGGGAGTCATGCATGTCTTCCGCAAATTCTCTATGGCAAGACATGCATGAAATCAATGTGTCTGGCAATTGTCTCTTGTCCATATCACATTAATGTTCCAAAAAATTACATTTAAACCGTAAAAAAAATATTGATTAAAAAAGTTTTTGTGAAGTTCACCGGTGTATCCGGATTGTTTTCTCCGACGATAACGTTTTCATAAACCCACCTTTACCTGGACTCATTATCTTACCCATCGGGCGAGCGCTGAGTGCCTTAATTGCGGGTTGGTTTTGCTTAATCGCTATCCTGCCTCTTTAAGTGCTAGTACACCTGCTCGAGGATACGGCTCAGCTGCTTTACAACGCTAAAAACCTGTGAGTAATCCTCATCGCTTTGCCTGTCCCTTAACCCCCAGGCTGCCGATTTGTCATGCCAACTTCTATTTCCATCCGGTTCGCTATATCTGGAGGCCCACAAAAAAACTCTGGGGAGAAGCTTATTAGCCTATCTTCTCTCCCAATATCTAGAGGCTGTGTTCCGGTAGCGATAATTTAATTCTTGAGAGAAACAATGACAGATTTTTTAGAGAGAGTTGGTAGCTTTACCAGTGATATTGGTGCGGAAATCGTTGCCTTTGACTCGGCAACAGACGCTTTATTTATAGTGAGTGGTGATACTGAGGTACAGGTGATTAGCCTGTCGGACCCCAGTACCCCCGCTCCGCTTGGTGTAGTTGATATTGCAGATTTTATTCCTAATATTGACGGGGTTAATAGTGTAGCGGTAGCCAACGGACTGGTTGCGATCGCAATCAGTGCGGACCCCCAAACCGACCCTGGGTTTGTTGCTGTGGCCGATATCAACGCTGTTTTAAGCGGTAACCTCAATGCGTTTGAGGTAGTACAGGTAGGGGCGCTGCCCGACAATATTGTCTTTAGTCCCGATGGCACTAAACTACTGACCGCCAACGAAGGTGAGCCCGACGAGGGTGTCGACCCCAATGGCTCCATTAGCATCATTGATATATCTGGCGGTGTCGCGAGTCTTTCCCAATACAGCGTTACCACCGTTGGCTTTGAAGCCTTTGACGGTCGCGAAGCCGAGCTGCGGGCTGACGGTGTGCGCATCTTTCCCGATGCAACGGCGGCTCAAGACTTTGAACCCGAATTTATCGCAGTCGCCCCCGATGGTTCCCAGGCATTTGTCACGCTGCAAGAAAACAATGCTCTGGCTGTGATCAACCTGGCAACGAATGAAGTTGAGGGGATTGTTCCCCTGGGTCTTAAGGACTTTAGTCAGGTAGGTTTAGATGCTAGCGATCGGGCTCTTCGGGATTAATTATGCTTTTTGAGAATTAAAAATGCCAGCAAATGAGG